>Ga0222713_10003648_pt1 | contig 15832 bp, 15 predicted proteins | sample C33_649DmetaG_FD_165061 | JGI IMG/M metagenome (GOLD analysis project Ga0222713, IMG submission 165061) | Estuarine water microbial communities from San Francisco Bay, California, United States - C33_649D | ecosystem: Environmental > Aquatic > Marine > Unclassified | place: USA: California...
TTACATTCCAATATGCCGTATTGACTAACTCCACTACTGGCACTAACGTAGGCTACTGGGATTATGGTGTATCACAGGCTGTTGCCTCAGGCGAAACAGTAACTGTTACTTTGGATGGTACTAACGGCGTATTTCAAGCTACCTAATTAAGAGGCTAGCCCGTGTGGAAAATCTACTACGCTAATGGCAATACCTTCTCTGACAAGGATGGTACTCCTTATGATGCGCCTAGAGATGGCGTAGAGATTATTGTCACTAGCGACATTAACACCGACGAAATAGGTCTAATCAGCCACTCAGATTATTACTACTACGAACCTTCGGTCTGCGATTGGCAGTGGTGGCACTGTGACCTGATTGGGATGGCACAGCACCTTAAACGTGCCGAACGTCCGTTAGTCTTGTTCGGTGAGTACACATCGGCTAATAACTTTTCTGAAATTGAGAAACGTGCCTTGGCTGAAGTTAACAACAAAAAGCATTGGTGGCGTAATGGCCCATCTAGCGAACCAGGAATGTTGAGGACGTAATGGGCGGTAAAACGGTAAACCCGAATTGGGTATCTGGTCATTACAAAGCGATTGACAGAAGCGTTGATACTTCTGTTGGCTCTTGGGTATTCCAAGCAGAAGACACGCCTTGGACACCGGGAACCAGTGTCTACAACATTGGTCTGGTTATCGGCTGGGGTGAGAGTGCGGCTCAGACTACCAGTACATCGTCTGGAACAATCACCCTTCAGTTTGCTGTCAACGGGGGTAGCTTTACAACCGTTACTGCATCCACAGCGGTTAAGTACGCCAACTCAGCCGCTGTCACTGATGGCGGCACATACGGTACAGCTTATACCTCTGCACCTACTGGTGTGGCATCTTGGGCAGGCACGGGTGAGTATGATGAGAATAACTCTGTCTCAGCCCAAACACCTGTTGACCAATACTTTGAGGCGCTGTTTGTCCTTGAGATCGACCCAGCCCAACTCAATGACAACGATGTCCTGACCTTCCAATTACTGCATGGTGGTGCTGGCTGGGATGCTGTAGACACCACTCCGCAGATTACGGTCAACAAGCCCAATGCATATAGCCTGACGGCAGATGTTGGCAGTTACACCATTACAGGGCAGACTGCCCAAGTTCTCAAAAGCAGCCTGCTAACCGCTGACAATGGCAGTTACACGTCTACAGGCCAAGCGGCAACAATCACTTGGACACCTGTTACTGGCTATGAAATCACGGCTGATGCTGGTAGCTACACGATAGCTGGTCAAGCAGCAACGATCACCTATCTCCAGAACTTCGCAGTTACTGCGGATGCTGGGGCGTACTCTGTTACAGGCCAAGCAGCAACGCTTCTCAAGACCAACATCTTAGTAGCAGAGCAAGGGACGTATACACAGACGGGGCAAGACGCTACAGTTTTCTACGGTGTTCCGCCTAGACGAGCCAGCCTTCTTATGGAGGACGGTTCTTTCCTGCTACAGGAAGATGATTCTAAATTACTGACAGAACCTGTAGAATACATGGTGATTTCCAATAACGGAACAATCACTATAACCGGACAAAGTGCAGATTTATCTAGAAGTTACAATGTAGCTGTTGATGCAGGATCATATACACTAACAGGACAAACTGCTACTGTAATTAAAACAACAATACTTAATGCATCTTCTGGTACGTATTCTGTTACAGGACAAAGTGCCACAATATTGCGTGACGTATTACTAACGGCGCAACATGGTACATACCCGGTTACGGGACAAGATGCAACAATAGTACAAGATTATGTGTTGCCGGGAGATAGTGGCACCTATTCTACTACTGGACAGTCGGCTACTATTAAGCAAGATTATGTGCTAACAGCAGACAGCGGTACATATAGTGTTTCTGGACAAGTTGCTTCTGTGTACGTGGATAGAGTGCTAGATGCTTTCCCCGGTACGTACACGACGGTAGGCAAGTCTGCTGCAGTAGTTTACGCATCGATCTACCCCGATCCAAGTTACGTGCTAGAAGGCATTACGTATGGCCCCGGAGGTATATACATTGGAACTATGGTTGCATTGACAGACAGTGTTAAAATTGATTTAGTTTCTGGGAAATTGGTTAAGCCAATTAACAATAAGGTGGTAATGACATTATGACGAAAGACTCTGTAATTATTAGCAGGATGTGGCACAACCCAGCCATCCGCTCCTTCATGACCAACAAGCACGTTGGTTCTGAAATGGAATTGGATGACTTCCTCAAAGCTGTGCTAGCCATCGTAGGTAGTCCTACCATGCTTATGACAAAGAAGCAACTGGAAGACCGTGTAATGGCAGCTAAAGAACAAGTGTTAAACGAAATGAAGAAAGCGACTGTGCATGTCTAAATTAACCGGTGATGAGAAACAGTTAATACGAGAAGCCGCAGAAGCAGACTTGTTGACGTTTATCAAACTGGTTGCACCACACCGTGTGCTTGGCGCAGTTCACGAAGAGTTGTGCCACTGGTGGCAGCGAGAGGGTGCTAAGGACAACCAACTAGTGTTGCTCCCACGTGACCATCAGAAGAGTGCCATGATTGCGTATAGGGTAGCTTGGTGGATTACTAAGCACCCAGAGACCACAGTGTTGTACGTGTCTGCTACCGCTAACTTGGCTGAGAAGCAATTAAAGGCAGTTAAGGATGTGTTGCTATCTGACAACTATCGGTTTTACTGGCCTGAAATGGTGAATGATAATGAAGGAAAACGAGAGCGTTGGGCAGTGGATGAGATCAGTGTGGATCACCCCAAACGAAAGTTGGAAGGCGTACGAGATGCAACTGTTAAAGCAGCAGGTATCACTGCTAACGTTACAGGATTGCATTGCCAAGTTGCCGTATTGGATGACGTGGTGGTGCCCGATAATGCCTACACACAACTCGGAAGAGATCAAGTAAGGGCATTCTATTCGCAGCTATCATCTATCGAATCTACTGGTGCAAAGGAATGGGCTGTTGGTACTCGCTACCATCCCGGAGACTTGTACAAAGATATGATGGAGATGACTGAGATTTACTTTGATGACGAGACTGACGAAGAGATTGAAAACGAAGTCTACGAAATCTTTGAGAAGGTAGTTGAGATTAATGGGGAGTTTCTGTGGCCTAAGCAGCGCCGTACGGACGGCAAGGTGTTTGGGTTTGACAATAAAGAACTGGCACGTAAAAAAGCTAAGTATCTTGACATCACACAGTTTTATGCCCAGTATTATAACAACCCCAATGCTGTAGAAACGCAGCTTATTGACAAGAGTAGGTTTACTTATTATGAGCGCGACAAACTTGAAAACATTAGCGGTGCGTGGTATCTCGGCGATAAGTTACTCAGCGTATACGCAGCAATGGATTTTGCCTACAGCGTTAGTAACCATTCTGATTTTACAGTCATAATGGTGGTAGGTGTTGATGATGATAATAACTACTACGTCCTTGACATTGACAGGTTTAAGACAAATAAGATTAGTGTGATGTATGATAGGGCAGAAACTGTCTACAGGAAATGGCGGTTTAAGAAGATGCGGTGTGAAATTGTTGCAGCGCAGCGTCTTATTGTACAGCAATTTAAAGACTTCATGCGTAGCCAAAACATCGTGTTTACAATTGATGAATACAATCCTCCTCGAAACATGAGTAAAGAAGAGCGCATTGCATCAGTGCTGGAACCGAGATATACTAATAATCAAATTTGGCATTACAAAGGTGGCAATTGTCAGACGCTGGAAGAAGAACTTATGATGAATAATCCAGAACATGACGACATCAAGGATGCGTTAGCAGCATGTATTGAAATATGCAAAGCACCCGTAACCTCCTATTCGTGGGGTAAACGTGGCAATGTGATTCCATTTAATAGCAAGTTTGGCGGCGTAGCCTACTAGGAGTAATAATGAACGAAAACGTACAAGTGTCTTTTAATGACGATAGTCTTGCAGTGCACATCTCTGATATGTGGACACGGTGGGATAGCGCACGTAACGTATGGAAAGAAGACCAAAGTGAACTACGTAGCTACCTGTTTGCAACGGACACACGTGCTACTAGTAACAGTCGGTTGCCTTGGAAGAACTCTACAGTTACCCCTAAACTCACTCAAATTCGGGATAACTTACACGCAAATTACATTGCAGCTTTGTTCCCAACTGAGAACTGGTTCTTCTGGGAAGCAAACGACAAGAGTCCCGAGTTGCTTAAAAAGCGGTATGCCATTACTAACTACATGCAACAAAAGCTAAAAGCGTCTAACTTTCAGCTTCTTGTTTCCCAACTGGTGTACGACTACATTGACTTTGGTAACGTATTTGTCACATATGACTACGTACGAGACATCATTAGTGACAAAGATGGTAACGTTGTTAATCGCTATGTTGGGCCTAAAGCCTACAGGGTAAACCCTAATGACGTGGTGTTTAACCCACTGTCTGAGACGTTTGAGAAGACCCCTGTGGTTCGACGCATGCTCAAGAGCATTGGTGACTTGCTGACTGATGTGGAAACAAAACCTGCACTAAACTACAGCAAAGGTGTTGTGGATAAGGCTATGTCCTTCCGTCAAAACTATCGGGATGATCCTGAGTTTAAACGTGAAGTGAACATGGCTATTGATGGCTTTGGAAGTGCTGATGAATACCTGCAAAGCGACATGGTTGAGTTGCTGGAGTTCTGGGGCGACATCTACGATCCCGACACGAAGAAGCTACTTCGCAACCAGTTAGTTACAGTTATCGACAGAAAGTGGATTTTACGTAAACAGCCTAACCCGCTGTGGACAGGTCAGAAACCTATGTTCCATTGTGGCTGGCGCTTGCGTATGGACAACCTGTGGGCACAAGGCCCGCTGCACCAATTGGTTGGTATGCAATATCGCATTGACCATCTGGAGAACTTGAAGGCTGACGTATTTGATTTGATTGCCTATCCGGTCATTAAGGTTAAGGGCAACACGGTTGAGGAGTTTGATTACGAACCCGGAGCAACGGTGTTTGTTGGTGACGAGGGGGATGTTGAGTTCTTGCGCCCTGACGCTACTGCCTTGAATGCAGACATGCAGATTAACGAGTTGATGAATCGCATGGAAGAGCTAGCCGGTGCACCAAAGCAAGCTATGGGTATTCGTACTGCTGGCGAGAAGACTAAGTATGAGGTTCAAACTCTGGAGAATGCTTCAGGTCGAATCTTCCAAAGTAAGGTTAGCTGGTTTGAGCGTAACATTCTGGAACCCCTACTTAATGGCATGTTGGCAGAAGCCGTACGCAATTTTGAGGGCATAGAGCGAATTAGAAGCGTGGATGAGGACTATGGTACGGAGAGTTTCGTTGAAGTCACCAAGGACGATCTGATGGCTTCTGGACGTATCTTCCCCATCGGGGCACGTCACTTTGCTGAGCAAGCACGGTTTATTCAGGAATTGGCACAGACAGTGCAAACTGTTCAGGCTATCCCAACTGTGGCTGCACACATCTCTGGCAAGGCAATTGCCAAGGCTCTGGAAGAGAACATGGGATGGCAGAATTACAAAATTGTCAGTGATAATGTAAGCCTGTTTGAACAGGCAGAATCCCAACGATTGATAAATCAATTGCAAGAGGATATACAAACAGAAGCTACAGTTAGCCCGGAAGGGCCAATGCCACCCGATATGGGTGGTATGCCCCCTGAGATGGGGGCTTGACAACCTCTTAAAAATAGTGTATAATAATATTATATATAGTTAATATATATAAGTATATATATAATATATAATAAGGAATACATAATGAATAAACTATTATTAAAGAATAAACCTACAGATAGTACTAATGAAGAATTCATTAAGACATGGAACAATAGTGGCTATTCTCTAGAAGCTCTTTATAAAACTTTACTCAATTTACAGGAGGAATTAAACAACATTAAGAAAGACGATTTTGATTGTCCCAATCATTATGCTAAGTTAGCCTACAACTTAGGACAACTTAAAATGATTGAATTCATTATCGATTTACTTCCCGATACCGCAAAATGACAACAATTTCGTAAATTTGTGGTATAATAGATTTTAGGAGATATGCATGACCGATGCAACGATTTTTAATGGTGAGGGGTCTACCAACCCCGAAGCCTCCAAGCCAGCAGCGACAACTGCCAGCGATATGTTCACCGCCTTGGTTGGTGAGCAGCAAAAGTACAAGACCCCAGAAGATTTGGCAAAGGCTTACGCCAGTGCTGACCAGTTTATCGAGCAACTCAAAGAGGAAAATCGTAAACTGCGTGAGCAGACAGCACAAGCTAAAACCATTGATGAGGTTCTTGAAAGAATGTCCCAACAAGACCGCAAGCCTGTGGAAGACACTCCACCGCCTCAGGGTTTAGACCCTAATGCTGTGCAACAGCTTGTTGAGAAGACGTTAAGGGAACGGCAAGTGCAGGACTCCCGTACACAGAATCTGTTGAAAGCAGACCGCCTCATGAAAGATAAGTTCGGAGACAAAGCAGAACAAATCTTTAAACAACGTGCAGGTAGCGAAGCCAAACAGAAACTGCTAATGGAACTTGCAGCAACTGATCCCGACGATTTTGTTTCAATGTTTGCAGGAGCACCTGTTGTTACTAATAACATGGATTCAAGCTCGTTTAATACAACTTCTGTAGCCTCTGTCCCCGGTGACCGCAGTAGTGTTGAAGGTACAAAAGAGTGGGCCGCTAAGGTTCGCAAAGATGACCCCACACGCTATTGGTCACAGGAGTTTCAGTATAAGCTACAACAAACTGTTTCTAAAAACCCTAATCTTTACTTCGGTAATTAAGGAGAATTAAATGGCTGGTGTAGATTTCTCAAAGGTGAACGATCACCTTGTGCGTACAGAACTGTGGTCTTCGGAATTGAAAGATATTCTGCAAGAGCAGTTGATGGGCACAAAATACGTCCGTATGTTGAATGGCTTCCCTGACGGTAACCAATTCACTATCCCTTCAATTGGTGAATTGCCAATGCGTGAAGTGGCTGAAAACACCCCTGTCGCTTATGACAGCATGGACACTGGTGAATTTACGTTCACTATTGACCGTTACGTGGAAGCAGCTACCTTCATCACTGACAAGGCTAAGCAAGACAGCTACTACGCTCAACAACTGATTGGTATGTTCCCAACCAAGATGCGCCGTGCTCTGGATGAAAATCTGGAATCCTCGGTCTTCTCGTTGGCTAATACCCAGACGGTTGACAACGTTAACGCAATCAACGGTGCTAACCACCGCTTTGTTGCTTCTGGCTCCACCAACACCGTGTTGGCTCTGGACGACTTTGCTAAGGCTAAGTACGCTCTGGACAAAGCACAAGCTGGCGGTATGCGCGTTGCCATCATTGACCCCTCGCAAGAGTATGTGTTCAATACGTTGGTTGGCGCTCAAGCCTTTACTAACAACCCACAATTTGGTGGTATTGTTAACGGTGGTTTCGTAAGCGAAGTTACTGGTATGCGTTTCATCAAGAGCATCTTTGGTTTTGATGTGTATGTTTCCAACTTCCTGCCGACACCTACCGATACGACTATCGACTCTGTTAGCGTCCCAGCTTCGCCTGTGACCAACATCTTCATGTCGGTTGGCGGTGATCTGACACCTTTCGTTGGTGCTTATCGTCAGATGCCTCGCGTTGAGTATGAGCGTAACAAAGACCTGCGTCGTGACGAATATGTCATGAATGCTCGCTTTGGCCTCAAGCTCTATCGTCCTGAGTGCTTGGTGAGCGTTATCTCTAAATCCACTATCTAATAGTTGAAAGGAATATAAAATGACTCGCAAATCTACTTGGACGAACTCTGACGGTTTGGTTGTGGGCTTTGGCCCCAACACTCCTGAGGTAACTGGTGCCCTCGCTAAAGACCACGGCTCCATTAAAACTAAGCATGTGCACTTCAAATATAACAGCACTGGTGTGAATGTCCCTCTTCCTGCAGGGGCTACTGTACTGGGCGTTGTTCTGTCTGTTGACGCTGCATGGGTTGGTGGTACCGACATTCAAGTCGGCGACGGCTCTGATGCTGATGGGTTTGTTACAGCAGCACAAGGCGCTACGGCTAACCTGACGGCTGGTGCATCTATTGTCGGTTCTGGCCTTTACACCAAGGGTGCTACTGATACTACTGCACAAGAACTTAAAGTGTATGCATCTGCTGACACCATTGACGTTGCCTTCACAGGCACGTTTACGGCAGGCACTGCAACTCTTTCTGTAAGTTACCTGTAATTAACTTAGGGGGACTCCGCAAGGGGTCTCCCTTTCTCCCTTAGGAATAACATGGCAAATGTACAGCATAACGCACTAACTGATCCTAACCTACACGAACCAAAGGGCGTAGCAGCGGCTACGGCAGGAAAATGTTATGTCTCTAATGGGGCAGGTAGTGGCACATGGAAATACATCCCTACAGGTTGGGGATATTATAAAGACAATAGCAGCGCACAAACAATTGGTTCAACCGCAGTTAAGTTGTCTATTGACGGGGCTGGAAGTACTACTTCTACAGTATATCTCCCGTATGAAATTCGTGGTACAGGTAACCTCTGGAACACAACTACTGATAAGATTACACCAATTAACATTGGTGACGCATATGACGTTCGACTAGACCTCCCTGTTACAGGCAAGTCTGGCACCCCAGCAATTGTCACACTTGAATTGGACATTGGTGGCGGTGGTACACCAACCATTGTGGTTGTTGAACTAGATACCCCAACGTCTAAAACTCCCCCATATAACATCTCAATTGCATTCCCCATCTTCTGCTTGACAACGTTTAACACAAACGGTGGGCAGATATTTATGCATACAGACACTGGGTCAATTGACGTTACTGCTCCCGGCATCTTTATTGGCTTGAATACTAGCGGGACATTCTGATGGCTAAACTATCCTTACTAGACATGACGCAGAACATTCTTTCTGCCCTAGACAGCGATCCCGTAAGTAGTATTGACGAAACAGTTGAAGCAGTGCAAGTTGCTGAGCTTGTTAAAGAATCCTACTTCCACATTGTGAGCCAACGTGATTGGCCCTTTCTATTTGTGCTGGGAAGTTTAACGGCACTTGGTGATGTGAACAATCCTACCAAGATGCAAATCCCTGCTACATACAATAAGATTAAGTGGATTAAATATAATAAGAAAGAAGTTAGCTATCTTCCACCAGAAGACTTCCAGTTTATGATCGACAACAGGGTAGAGCAAACTGGCGTAGTTAATAGTAGTGGGTATGTTATTAACGCCGATCCTGTCTACTGGACATCCTTTGATGACAACTACATCCTGTTTGATGGCTATGATAGTGCAGAAGAATCTACACTACAACAAGCTAATTGTGTGGTGTATGGGACGCAACAAGCTAGCTGGACACATACAGATACGTTTACTCCTAGTCTTCCCGAGAAGTTCTTCCCAACATTGTTGGCTGAAGCTAAGGCACAGGCATTCGCAAACCTTAAGCAGCAGTCTAATCAACGTGAGGAAACCAAAGCTAAACGTGGTATGATGAGCATGCGTAATGAAGCATGGAAGAACGAAGAAGGCGAAGCTAAATACAACACGAGGGTTAATTATGGACGAAAGTAAAACGCTGTTTAACAAAGTGATGGAAAAGCATGCTGAGAAAAAGGCTAAGGCTGAGGCACGTAAGGTAGAGCGTGAGGAGCAGGGTATTGTCAATAAATTGGTTATTGATCGTACCCCTTCAGGTCTTTACACATGCCGCTACAGCATGCACGGGCCAGTACCGGACGAGCTTAAAGGGTTCTTCACACGTAAAGAGCGCATCCTTGCCGTTGCTGCGCGGAGAAATATTCCTGTAGAAAATTCTGGAGAATAAACAATGGCAGCACAAGCCGCAGTAAAAGACTCATTCACGTTTGTAGGTGGCCTGAATACTGAAGGCGGGTTTTTCATTGTTCCTGAAAATAGTTACAAAGAAGGTGAGAATGTCGTTCTTAACACGGATGGTTCTCTTGAGCGCCGCAGTGGTATTGATTACGAAAATAATTATTCTCTGTATGCGGCTGCAATAACAGCAGATCAAAAGGACTTGTGGGCATTTGGTAGCAGTGTGTGGACTTCTGTTGGTGGCAATGGTAATACAGATTTCATTGTCGCACAAGTGGGTTATACTCTGCATTTCTATTTGGCTGCAAGCGATAGTATTAGTGGCAACAAGAAGGGCTTTACAGTTGACCTGTCCCCATATAAACTGGCAGCAAGTACAGCTACTACGGGTGTAGACCCGTGTCAGTTTGCTTCAGTGTACGGGCAGTTACTAGTAACGTGTGCTCAATGCACCCCTATCTTGGTTAAGTATGACGCAGCCACTGATACAATATCCGTCACCGAGATTGAACTAGTTACACGAGACTTTAAGGGCATCCCCCTAATCAACTCAATCACTGGGTTGGAAGTTAGTGTAGATCAGGAATACACAGCAACCGAGTGGGCTGCTATCGGTGTTGATATAGCAGATGTAGAATATAACCTGCTTAACCAAGGCTGGACTAGTGCCACTATCTCCACCTATAAAACAGCTAACAGTAACAAATACCCTGCCAACACTAAGAGTTGGTTTTATGGTAAGGACACTAGCGATAACTTTGATGCCGCATTACTTAACAAACAGTTGTTTGGTAACTCCCCGGCACCTAAAGGGCACTATACACTCACCCCACTAGAAGATAGTTCTACGTCAGTTAAGGCATGTGCCTTCTTTGCAGGTAGGGCGTGGTATGCCGGTAGTGCTAACCCCGAATACCTAGGTACGGTTTTCTTCAGTCAAGTCATGGACAAGATTGAGAAGATTGGTTTGTGTCACCAACTTAATGACCCGACATCAGAACTAATCTCAGACTTGTTGGATAACGATGGTGGTACCATTGAGATTCCAGACGCAGGCGAAGTCATTGGATTGGTTGCAATGGGCAAGGGCTTAATGGTGTTTGCTTCTAACGGCGTATGGTTTGTTAGTGGCCTAGATAGTGCATTCACTGCCTCTAACTACTCAGTGGAACGCATCTCTGACGTGGGCTGTTTGAATAGCCGTACAATTGTCCAGATTGATAACGGGTTGCTATATTGGGCAACTACAGGCATTTACGCAGTTATGCCTACACAAACTGGTGGTTGGTCGGTACAGAATATCAGCGACAAACAAATCAAAACATTCTTCAATAACATCCCTACGTTCGGTAGGTTGTATGCTGAAGGTGCCTATAACAGAAGTTCGCAAATAATCTACTGGCTGTACGATGCTAATACAGCAACCAGTACGAGTAGTGGTAGATATAATAAGAATGCAATACTAGCATTTGATACTAGGCTACAGGCATGGTATCATTTTGAACTCGACACTACAGTTGGCCCAACAGTTATGTCAGCAGAAGTTACACGGGAGGTTAACTCCTCAAGTGAAACCTATGATGTCATTGCTGGCGTTGATGATGTGTTTGCTGGTACAGATGATGTGGTTAGTGACTTGGCAATCTTACGGGCTGCAATTAAGCAGTTTAAGTTCTTGACACTACATCCAGTATCTGCATCTAACTACTCTATTACGTGGTCTGATTTTAACAACACACGTACTTCAGCAACTAAGTTTAAAGATTGGTATACGTACGATAGTGCTGGTGTAGATATGGGGGCATACTTCATTACAGGCTACAATCTGGGCGGTAATGGCCCAGCTAGGTCTAAGACAGGGATGTACCTGCATACCTTTATGAAGCGCACTGAGACGGCTATAGATGCCTCCAGCAACCCCGTTGACGAGAGTAGTTGCCTAGTACAATCCCGGTGGGACTTTACTGACAACAGCTACGCTGGTAAGTGGGGTAGTGAATTCCAAATCTATCGCCACTTGCGTCCATTCTTTGCACTAGGCCCAACAACCTACGACGATAGTTATGAGTTGGTAATTACTAAGAACAAACTACGTGGACGTGGCAAGGCAGTGCAATTTAAGTTTACTGCAGAAGAGGGTAAGGATATGAAGATTGTTGGATGGACAGGTACATTTGTGGGGAACCAGAATGTATAAGATCATTACTGCGGATATTGGGCACATACCAGACATGATACCCGCAGCTAAGAAATTTGTTGAGTTCTATGGTATGTCTTGGGATGAAGGTAGTGTACAAGATTTACTATACAATCTCGTGACTAACGGGGTTGTTTTGCTAGCAGAACAAGAAAATAAAATAGTAGGTGGTATTGGCGGCATTGTCAGCACAAATCCGTGGAATCAAAATATCAAAATGTTGTGTGAGATGTTTTGGTGGGTTGACGAAGATTGTCGTGGTGGCATGCTAGGAATTAAACTATTAAAGGCATTTGAAAATAGTTTTAACGGGCCTGTAGTAATGTCTACACTACCGCAAACACCTATTAAACCGGATTTGTTACTAAAACTTGGCTATAAGGCCAAAGAAAACGTTTTCGTTAAGGAGTAAAACATGGCAGCATTGTCTACGATCATTTCGGGAGTGGGGCTTGTTGGTGGCTTAATATCCAGCAACAAAGCTGCAAGGGCCACTGAGCGCCAAGCCCAAGCAGAACAGAAACGTGCAGAGATTCAAAATGTACGCCAACAACGACAAGCTATTCGTGAGGCACGTGCAGCACAGGCATCTATGACAAACATTGCAGCCCAGACGGGCGGCATTGGGGGTAGTGGTGTAGCTGGTGGTATTAGTAGCGTCAGCAGTCAACTAGGTAGCAACCTAGACTATATGGGGCAAATTGCACAACAAAATGTGGCTATAGGTGGCGCTGCTCAGGAGGCCGCGCAATGGCAAGGATATTCTACAATCTTTGGCACTATTGGAGATAACTCTAAAACTATTTCCAAAATTTTTGGAAAATAATATTAAAGGGACGTTATGGAATTGTACCCCGAAGAAGAGGATCGTCAACCAGACGAAACACCGTTATACACTGCTGAAGATACGCCTAAGAAAGAGTCTGTAGGAGATTACTCTATTCTAAAAACAGTGACCGCTGTTGCTACTGGTAATCCTCCCCCTGAGGGCGACATCAACTTTGACCAGCATGTAGATGAGTCATGGAAACAAATTGCGCCTGAACAGAATGCATTAGACATGGAAGCAGCCATGAGTGCTGCTGCTAAACGTCAAGATGCTATTGCTCAAAACTTGATGGAACAAGTTAGGGCACGTAACGTCCTCATTGGTAGCCAGACAGAGCAGACACAAGCTGCTGTTCGTGCAAAGCTGCATGACTTGGCATCATCTGCTATTGAGACTAATGCGGCTAGCACACACTCAATTCTCATCAACAACACACCAGCAGAGGTAGCCTCAGTTACCCAAGAGGGTGCTACGCGCATGTCTGCTGCTGCTTCTCTGGATAAGAAGCTGAAAGACGCTACTAGTATTGGTAGTATTCTAACTGGTCTAGGCTATGAACTAACTCCATTTGCTGCTGAACAAGGCCCAGCTATTGACCGTGTAGCCATTGCACACGGGGTTGATCCTGCAGCCATTAGCCGCATGACAGGGCGCAATAAAACTATTCAACACCTAGGTCTTGTCTACCAAGGAATTCCTGAAGAGAAGAAAACTGAGTGGCTGGATGGATTGTTTAATGACTTAGTGGATAGTGCACTAATTACCAAACTACAGGCAGCACACGTTGTAGGCTCTGTGGCTGCTGGCTCTCAGGTAGAAGCGGGCAATTGGGAGGATTGGTTAGATCGTCTTGGGGTTGCTGGTACCCTTATTAGCGCTGCTACAATGGGGCTTAAGATTGGTAAGATTGGCAAGGGTATTAGTGCCGCAGAGAAGGTAGAGCGTACCATAGCCAAGGCCGGTGCTAAAGCTACATTAGAGGCTGCTGAAACAACTAGGGTAGTTAACAGCGTTAAGAATAGAATGCGTCTGGAGCAGCTTGGTGTTGCTGCAGGCGAACTCACGGGCGTAACCGCTGCAATGGACTTGTCTAAGCTCATTACAGTGAACGCCCTAAAAATATTGCCAGAGTCAATTGGCACTGCTGCAGAAACCATTATGAAGCCCATTAGGGCAGACATTGACAAGTTGGTTAACAACCTACAAGATACGGTTGCTGCTAAAGGTATTCGCTCAGAAGAAGTGGCTAGCCAAGTTGAGGCTATGCGTACACGCTTCTCCCCTGCACAGGATAAGCACATCCATTCTGCAGACCCCATCACCATGTCGGCTGATGGCACCATACTAGCCACTAAGGTTACTTACAAGCCAGAGAATGCCAGTGCGTTCTTGACTAAAGAAGGTGCAGAACAATTCATTAAATCCCGTGGCATGCAGAATGCTAAGGTGGTTCCTGACACCACTAACACTAAGTTCTTGGTTGAAGAGAAGGTTGTTGAAGACCTTAAGGCACGTAAACTCAAGTTAGAGTCTGAGATTGCAACAGCTATTGCAGCAGAGAAAACTGCTATGGCTCTGGAATCTAAGGGCATTAAACTTGCTGGGACAGGTAGGGTTGCACAAGTTGCCATGCCCAAGGCAGTGGCTGAGCTTAAGATGACCAATACGGCTTTTGAAAGCCCACTAGATAAGGCGTTGGCACTGTACACCAGTGACGCAAAACAAGCAGTGGATGCTCGTAAAGAGGTTGAGTCCTACATTAAGAAGCTAACAGGTTGGGATGATGCCACCATCAATGCAAAGTCTAATGCGCTTCGTGAGAGTGTGTTAAATACGCCAGCCGATGAAGCTGGGGTTAAAGTCATAAAGACAATTAACGAAACAAAGACGATGAGTACGCAGTGGCCCGGATCAGGGATGGCACAGCGGTTAGATACACGTCTATACGATCAGTTTAACGCGTTAGCTAGGAACGGTAAGTTAACTGGTAGAATGGTTGGTAACACCAAGGTTATTGGTGGTGCCCCTACCGAAGTGGACATGTTTGTCAACACACTTGGTAAGCGACTTGGGATGGAAGACCACCCCATGATTGTTATGGATTATGTAGACCTACGAGAGGGGTTCCGTAACAAAGCACTGTCATTTGAAGAAGCACATATTTACAACTTGGCTACGAAGACAATAGCTAAGGGCGCGCACGGTATGGCGTTTAACTATGGTGACGCTGGTAAAGTAATCGTCATGAACATGCCTAAGCAAAACATAGCCATGTACATGGAGACATTTGCCCATGAATATGGTCATGCCTTTGAAGGTGTGTGGACACATAAGAACTTTGAACTATTGGACACTGCGTTTAACAATTGGTTAAAGAGTAAGGGCGTTACTAGTACTAAACGTGGTACAGAGCGGTTAATAGGGGAATTGCCACCGGAAGCGTTTATGGAATTCCGTTCATTAAGCGTTACTAGACAAGCTGCAGATGTGCAACCCGGAGAAGTACGGGCATGGGTACACCGCTGGCTTGATGGTGATATGGAACATTATGCCGCCATTGAAAGCAACCTGCACGATTGGTTGCGGCAATATTCTGAATTCTTTGCAGAGAACTTTTCTAAATGGGCATTCACTTCTGAGGTTCCCACAACTGTTTTAGGGCAGGCATTTAAGCATGTCGTAGATGGGTGGAAAGAGATTGCTGCGTTTGTAGCACAGCGTTTTAAATCCATCACTGGTGCCATGATTAAACGTGGTGTTGGGGACGTTACTGCAGCCGAGGCTATAGGCAAAGTAGACGTTGGGTATGTACACCCAACAATTAAACGCTACCTAGATGACATGGTTAAGTCATACGAGCAAGTTGCAGTTAGTGCAGCTAAGGCTCCTAAGGTTGGTGGTAAAGATAAATCTATGGCTCGCCTTATCAAA
>Ga0222713_10003649_pt1 | contig 15825 bp, 17 predicted proteins | sample C33_649DmetaG_FD_165061 | JGI IMG/M metagenome (GOLD analysis project Ga0222713, IMG submission 165061) | Estuarine water microbial communities from San Francisco Bay, California, United States - C33_649D | ecosystem: Environmental > Aquatic > Marine > Unclassified | place: USA: California...
TACACCCATCGATGCATATCAACCTTTATTAGCCGCAGCCTCGGCATTGGCCTTACGCGGATTTGAAAAAAGCTGACGGGCAATCTGCTCCAGCATCCGTACCTTGATATCCGGGCGATCGCGCACCAGACGGTCAAAAAGCGCGCGGTCAAGCACCCGCAAGCTCAGCGGCTCCAGCGCCGTAACATCAGCAGACCGCGGCGCGCCATCCAGCAAACCCATTTCACTGAAACTTATGCCCGCCTCGAACACATCCAGCCGGGAACCCTTGCCGAACGGGCCCGAAGGCAGTCGCACCTCGACAGAACCCGACATCAGCAGATAAATACCGTCATCGGCGTCACCCGCACTCATCAGCTAGTCGCCGACCGGTGTCGTGCAAACGGACATTTCGGCATCGAGCATCGCCAGATCGCTGCCATTCAGCCCCGACAGCAGAGCAATATCGTTTAGCTCCACTGCGCGCGCACCGATCCACCGGGTGCCGGAGACCTCTGTCAGCAGTGCGTTTTCGCAACTCTCCAGCGCCACATCATCAACGTTGACGACATTGCGCGGATTGATCACCAGATACCGGCAATACCGCGCCTGTTTCTGCGCAATGCGCACCAGCGGTTCCAGCATTGAAAAATCAGCTCCCCCTGCAATTCATGGGCACGGATGCGGTGTCCGCTGCCGCGCAGCGTCTGCTGGACCGTATAAGGACGGCGACGGCTCGAAGTGACCTGACTGCCGGTGTAAACTTGGGTAATCACCAGCAATCATCAGGCGTCTTTTCGGCAAGGCCTGAACCCTGAATTTCCAATACCTTTTTATCCGGGAAACCACGAATGGTTCGTATCGTTGATGTCCGTGAAGTCACCAAGCCGATCGCCTCGCCGATCCGCAACGCCTATATCGATTTCAGCAAAATGACCACCAGCCTGGTCGCCGTGGTTACCGACGTCAAAGTCGATGGCCGCACGGTGGTCGGCTACGGTTTCAACTCCAACGGCCGTTACGGTCAGGGCGGACTGATCCGGGAGCGTTTTGCGCCGCGTCTGCTGGAAGCCAACCCTAAAAGCCTGCTTGACGACAGCGGCAGCAATATCGATCCGCACCGCGCCTGGAACGCGATGATGATCAACGAAAAACCCGGTGGCCACGGCGAACGTTCGGTTGCAGTCGGCACGCTCGACATGGCGATCTGGGATGCAGTCGCCAAAATCGCGCGCAAGCCGCTGTTCCGTCTGCTCGCCGAAAAACACGGAGTCACTGCCAATCCTAAAGTGTTTGTCTATGCAGCCGGCGGCTATTACTACCCCGGCAAGGATCTGCAGGCGCTGCGTAAAGAAATGCGCAGCTATCTCGACCGCGGCTACAACGTAGTCAAGATGAAAATCGGCGGCGCCGATCTCGCCGAAGACTGCCGGCGCATCGAAGCCGTGCTGACCGAGATCGGCAACAGTGCCCAACTGGCCGTTGACGCCAACGGTCGCTTCGATCTGGAAACCGGCATCGCTTATGCCAAAGCGTTGCGGCAATACCCGCTGTTCTGGTACGAAGAAGTCGGCGACCCGCTGGATTTCGCGCTGCAAGCTGCACTCGCAGAGTTCTATCCGGGGCCGATGGCCACCGGCGAAAATCTGTTCAGCCATCAGGACGCCCGCAACCTCCTGCGTTACGGCGGCATGCGACCGGACCGCGACTGGCTGCAGTTTGACTGTGCTCTGTCCTACGGCTTGTGCGAATACGAACGCACGCTGCGCGAGTTGCATATTGCCGGCTGGTCGCCGTCACGCTGCATCCCGCACGGCGGCCACCAAATGTCGCTGAACATCGCCGCAGGTCTCGGACTCGGCGGCAACGAAAGTTATCCCGACCTGTTCCAGCCCTACGGCGGATTCCCGGACGGCGTGCGCGTAGAAAACGGCAAGATCACCATGCCGGAACTGCCGGGCATCGGCTTTGAAGGCAAGTCTGACCTGATCAAGGTCATGCGCGAGCTGGGCGAGTAACGCTGCAGTACAAATGAAAACGGGCGCATCAGCGCCCGTTTTCATTTTAACCATTCTGCCTATTGACCCGGCACCTTTATGGCCTTGCATACCGGGAAACCCAGCACACCGTTGTGAGCGAACACGTAAATGCTATTACGTCCCAGGTCGCCGGTAACAACCACCTGAAAATCCTCCGGCTTCCACACCAGCGGCACCATCCGCTCCGGATCTGCGGATTCACAGAACATTTTCGGAATGCGTCCCGCCTGATACTCCTCGGTCAGATTCCAGGTCGGTTTCTGCGTCCAGTCGCGGAGAATTTTTTCGAACATGCGCGCGGGCATCCGCGCCTGCCTGAACAGTTCCTCACGGAACTTCTCCTTGGACCAGCCGCCGGCGGCAATAGTCTCGGCAATGATCGGTGACAACAGCAGCAGCGGCCGCAGCGTGTCGTAGCCCTGCCCCACCGAGAACATGATCTGCCAGGAGTACTGGCGCACCACGGCATCAGCGATATAGGGCATCAATTCTTCCGGTGTGGAACCGGAAACCGACGAGATGTGATTGCCGCCGGTATAACGCCCAACCGACAGCGCATTGCTGCCCGCAGCAAATCCGTAATCCGCGCAATTCGGCGTCCAGCCGATTTTGGCGACAACATCCTCGTTTTCGGCAACAACAACCCGCCATGTGTTGCCGAAGGTCGCCTTGTCATTCTTGTGCGGCAGGAAGCCGGCGACGTTACGCAAATACAGCCGCCAGAAACGGCCAACACTGGTGTTGGCCTGAAAACCGTCGCGCATCACGCCCTGGGTGTAGTTGAAACCCAGCGCCTTGATCACCGGCCCGTTGAGAATGATCAGGTTGTCACCGCCTGGCGTGTTGCCGCTGTGCTCCACGCCATAGTCATGATCCGCCATGGCTTCCACTGCTGCGATCAGCACCGGCATGTATTCCGGTCGACATCCCGCCATCACGCCGTTGACCGCGACACTCCATACCGTCGCTGCACGGTTGTCGGGCAACATCACACCCAGCACATCACCGGCTTTGCGATCTGTATGACGCAGGAAGGCTTCCACCTTTTCCAGAGTCGGCGGCACGATAGGCAGGCCGTCGGAGAGCTCATGCTGGAGGAAATATTCATTGACCTCGTCAAACGTGCCGCTGCAGATCACATCACGCGCGCCGGGCTCACCGCCCACGGTGGCTGCCGCCGGCATTTTGAACAATGCATTGAGCACACGATCGAGCGTCAGCTCGCGCACGTTCTGCTGCAGCACATCCTTGCTTTGCAGACCGGGATGGCCGCGCACCGGGGCAACCGCGATATTGGGATAACCAAGGCCCTGCGACGCTGCCTTGGACAGGGTCATGAAGCTCTCACACACCAGCGTCGCCGACGGGATACCGGCAGATTCGGCCGCCACACTGGCCCGCAACACGGCGGGCGTACAGCTCCCTCAACAACCCATCCCGGAGACGACGGCGTCAGCCCCGAGTTCTTTGAGTTTTTGCGGCAGATTGGCAACGACATTGCGCTCGTCGCTGCCGTGGGTATTACCGAACAGATCCCAATGCAGGAATTTCACGCCGGGATAACGTTCACGCATGCTGGCCTCCAGTTGCTCAAAGACCTCGTTACCGCGGAACACGTAATCCCAGACCCAAGCCACGGTCTTGCCTTCCAGCGTGCCCAGCCGTTTGGCCAGCGGCTTGACCTTGGCCTGACGCGGACCGCGCGGCCACAGCGCTGCGTATTGCGAATCTGAACTTGTCATTTGAAACTTCCTTGCGTGTTGCAAAAAATGCAGCATAACGGATCAGCCAAACAGCGACCAGCCGCAGCGCACGTGTTAGCCTTGGATCTTGTCATCAGACATCGCAATATTCCGCGATGCGGACACTGCAACCTCTGGAGCCGTGAATGTCTGTTCAATTTTCCGACAAGACCGCAATCGTGACCGGCAGCGGCAACGGTATCGGCGCCGCCATTGCACACCGTCTCGCTGCAGCCGGCGCCAGCGTGATGCTGGCCGACAACAACGAAGAGTCTGCTCACGCCGTGTGCGCCGAAATCACCGCAGCCGGTGGCCGGGCGGCTGCTTCCAAGGTCGATATCCGCATTCCCGAAGAAGTACAGGCGATGATTGATTACTCCCGTGAGATGTTCGGCCCCGCCAACATCCTGATCAACAACGCCGGACTGGGTTCACAAAAGCATTTTCTGGAAACGCCGCTGGCAACGCTGCATCAGATGCTGGAAGTGAACGTCGTCGGAACCTTCCTCTGCGCACAGGCCGCCGCACACGACATGATCGAAATGGGCGGCGGACGCATCGTCAATTTTTCTTCGCATTCCGGCCTGCTCGGCAGCAGCGGACGGGCCGCCTATGCTGCCGCGAAGGGCGGCATTATCGCGATGACCCGTGCAATGGCCGTAGATCTGGCCCTCTACAACATCACCGTAAACGCCGTGGCACCGGTGACCTGCCCCCATGAGTAGCTACACAGCCGTGTAGAGTCCGACTATGCTGAAAGGAGTCGGACATGAAGAAGCGTTTTACGGAAGAGCAAATCATCGGGTTCTTGAAGGAAGCCGATGTGGGGGTATCAGTGCAGGAGTTGTGCCGGAAACACGGGTTCTCGGACGCCTCGTATTACAAGTGGAAGGCGAAGTTTGGCGGCATGGATGTTTCTGACGCCAAGCGACTCAAGGCCCTGGAAGACGAGAACGGCCGACTGAAGAAGCTGCTGGCCGATGCGATGCTCGACAACGAAGCCCTGAAGGCAGTACTCGCAAAAAAGTGGTGAGCCCGCAGCAGCGGCGTGAGGGTGTGGATCTGGCGATGGCGGCTACCCCAATCTCCCTGCGACGCGCCTGCGGGCTGATGCACATCTCGACCTCGGTGGCGCGCTACCGGGCACGTCCTGATGGCAACGGCGAGTTGCGGAGACGGATTGAGACACTGGCCGCCGAGCGTCGCCGCTTTGGCTATCGGCGAATCCATATCATGCTGCGCCGGGAGGGATGGCCAGTGAACGTCAAGCGAGTGCATCGCCTCTATCGCGCAGCCGACCTGTCTGTGCGTAAGCGCCGGCGCAAACGTATAGGGCCGACCGAACGGTCAATGCCGTTAATGGCCCGTGCGGTGAATCAGGTATGGTCGATGGACTTTGTGCATGACGGCCTGTCTGATGGGCGGCGGATTCGCTGCCTGGCCATTGTGGATGACTTCAGCAAGGAAAGCGTGGCCATCGAGGTGGATACGTCACTGTCAGGCAGCCGGGTAGCTCGTTTCCTGGACCAGTTGGCTGCTCAACGTGGCCTGCCACCGGTGATCCGGGTCGACAACGGTCCTGAGTTCACCAGCCTGGCGCTGGATGCCTGGGCATATCGAAACGGGGTCAAGCTGGCCTTCATCCAGCCCGGCAAGCCGACGCAAAACGCTTATATAGAGAGTTTTAACGGCCGCTTCCGCGATGAGTGCCTTAACGACAACTGGTTCTCAACGCTGCATGAGGCCAGAGCCCGTATCGCCGCATGGCGCAAGGATTACAACCACAGCCGGCCGCATAGTGCGCTCGGCTATCTCACCCCAGCGGAGTTTGCAGCACAACGAAATTCAGGTAATTTAACCCCGGACTCTACATTGGCCTGTGGCTAATTCTTGGGGGCAGGTCACCGGGACCGATCGACGTCCAGCGCAACCGCAATCAGCACTCGGAAGAGCGCCGTGCAGCCTGGCAACAAGCCGTACCGCTGGGCCGTTACGGAGATCCCGATGAAGTCGCAGCGGTAGCGGTATTCCTGGCATCGGATGACGCCAGCTACGTCAACGGACAGACCATATCCGTGGATGGCGGCTTTACGGCTGCGGGTCTTCGCGTCAAAAAAATCTGACGCCATACACCGCGCGAGAACCAATTTATTTTATCTGCGCATATCCGGGATTCATTAGCGCCAACGAATCAACCGGATACCGCAGGTCAATCAGCCTTGATGTTCGCCTGACGAATCACCTTGCCATACAAAACCATGTCATTTTGTATCAACTTGTCGAAGGCTTCTGGCGAACCCGCCATAACGTCATAACCCTGGGAAATCAATCGTTGTTGCGTATCGGCAAGTGCGACAGCCTGTATAACCGAACTGTTGATTTTGCGAATCACTTCAGGCGGGACGCCCCGAGGAACGAGCAACCCAACCCAGCTTTCCAGAGCAACGCCCTTGACCGTCTCGCTGATAGTCGGAATTTCCGGCGCAAGGCGCGAACGCAGGCTGCCGCTGACAGCCAGTATCTTCACCCGACCGGCTTTCACGTGCGCCATGGTCGAGGCCAGACTGACCACACCCATCGAAACCTGCCCCCCCATTAACGCATTCATTGCCGGATTTCCACCTTTGTAAGGTACATGCGTAATGTCTGCGCCGATGGCCAGCTTCAGCATTTCAGTCAGGATGTTACCGACCGTTCCGTTTCCAGCAGAACTGTAGGTCAGTCGCGATGACTTTGCCATGGCGACAAGTTCCTGCATCGAAGAGACCGGTAGCGAGGCCGGCACTGACAAAGCATTCGGCAGATCGGCAATCTTAACGACTGCGGCAAGATTTTTAACAACACTGATCTTGTTTTGCAGAATTGCGTTAGGCGCGAGATTCGCGTTGATCATCAACAGGGTATAACCGTCCGGAAAAGCTTTGGATGCCATTTCGGTTCCCAGCATCACGCCCGCTCCGGGACGGTTTTCCACCACCACAGGCTGCCCCCACTGCGATGAAAGCGGCTGCCCCACCACGCGCGCCATGATATCCAGCCCACCCGCCGGCGACGCAGGAACAATTATCCGTATCGGCTTGCTGGGATAAGCCTGTGCCACTGCTGACGTATTGAACAACGAACATGCTCCGGCCATCACCATGGCCAAGCTGTTGATGATGATTCTTTGGTTCATTGCAGTCCTCTCACCTGTGCACCTTGCGTAAAAACTCATTTCACGTTGTTTACCAGCCAGCCGGCAAGAAATGCAGCGATTTCCAGATTATTCTTTTCCAACATCATCATATGCCCATTACCTTTGATCCCCACATCCGCCAGACGCACAAAATCATGCTCCACCCCAGCCTGCTTGAGAAACCGCGAGGTGCAATGATCGTAAGGCGCGTGGTAGGACGCCTCCGCAGTCAAAATGAGAATCGGAATGCCCTGCAGATTGGGCAACTGGCGGGGCTCCCCGGATTGCAGCCAGCACCGGGTCAACTCCGGTCCGTCGGCTGCGTCCTGACGGATGAACTTCATCTCGGAAGGATCTTTTGCGGGAGGCGAAAAAGACAGTGCCCCCCGGGTAATACCCCAGGGTCTGGTCACAGCATCATCCTCAAACCAGTCAGGAGCCCCTTTGAATCGAACTTCATAGACTGGAGCACCATTGGGTTCGATAGCCAAAATTCCTTTAACCAGTTTTGGACAGGCATCGGCAATCGTCCAGCCAAAGGGACCGCCCTGCGAATGCGTCAATAATACTGCGGGACCAATACGATCCAGCAAGGCAGCTCCGGCATCGCGCATCATGCCCTCCAGATTGGCGATGTCGTCCATGCTGGCGACTTGCGATGCATAAAACTGGTCGAAATCCTCGTCGCCAGGAATACCTTCACCTGGCCACTGCGTATGCAGCGCCGCCTGCGGCCATCGGTTTACCCGCTCCGGCGCAGAAAAACGCTCTGCGATCGGACCTGCCGTGCGACTGGTCGACTTGCCGTAACCCGAAAAGTATCCGGACCGTCCGCGACCCGGCTGATCAACCACGTAAACGGCGTAGCCATTCGCCACAAAATAATCAGCCCAGCCTGATCGGCCATCAGGAGTAGCTAGAAAATTGACTCCCGTCTGCCCGCCACCGTGAATCATGACCAGGGGATATCGAAACTTGCGCTTTGCAGGAATCTGATACTGGACAAACATTTGCCCCAGCATGCTGCGATCATCAGCTGCATCAGAATAACGACCACCCACAAAAAAGCAGCCTTGTTCAGCAATCTCGAGCGGTTTGCGTTCACTAAAAAGCTCATTAGTAGCCATTCGAGGCCAAGCTCCTATTCTGGATTCCCCGCATTGCGGTTAATCATTATTGGGAAAAGCATCCAAATGATGATCAACGTCGTAATACCGATCATCCTGTATGCGAAGACTATTATCTACCGACCGCTCGGACTCGACCGGAAGGACGCCAGCACAAGTGCATTGGCCAACGCCATGATCAGTGCGGCGGTTACGTTTTTCCAATTCAATTTCGCCCCCCCCAGAACATGCGCCACGGGAACTACAATACGTTTATTCAGGCATTGCCAACGACACCCGGATCATGCAGTGAATGTCCGGCCGCTACCAGCGCAGTTGCTGCCAAATCGACCGCAAGCTGACGCCCCACCTCAAATGGAGCGTGCAGCATTGCCGTTCGGACAGCCAATGCCATGGCCAGCGCTTGCATCACGTCACCATTGGCCGTGTTTCCCAGCACTCGTAACTCGCGATCCAGAGTTCCGAGAACCGCATCCAGCAGTTGGGATACCCTCATTCCGGACTGGGTTTCACCATGCAATGCAAATTCAAAGGTAATAATCTCGCCTGTTGCCGTTTTGACTTCGTAGGGAAGATGCTTGGCCATGGATTCAGATTCCTTGTCACGACTGGATAGGGGAGTATCGTATCAGCCGCCAGTCGTGCTTACGGAATACCTGCGTGCAGGTCCGGTACAAAAAAACGACCCCTTGAGGGGCCGTTTTTGTATTCTGGCGGAGAGGGTGTCGCAAGCTTACGTTCGGAAGTGAATATCTATTTCATTTGGGACAGCAATTTCTGGTTGGAAATCAGATTTCGAACCCCGTGCGCGTGATCTTCTCCAAAGATATTATTCTTGCACCAATCACCAACAGTTTCTGCGTTCACCTTAAGCACTTTGGGCCTTACACTCCAAGACACCTGTAAAGGTGAGCCCTTACCGTTGTAAGAAGGCCCGGTTGTGGATCCGGCATATCGAACCGGTTTACCCGCATTTTTCGGGATATTAATCGCTTGGTGATAGCCTTTAATCACATTCAAACTTGACAGCCGGCCAAAATCGGCAGCTTTGGGGTCATTAACCAGCACAAGAACCACTGCCTCCACCCTGAGTTGCGGATTGTTATCAGACTCGCTAAGGCAGGACTTTAAGGTTGGCCCAGGTGCGACCTGAGCGCTACTGTAAACATAGTGGACTTCAATGGTATCACCGGTGTTCAGCCCGCCATGGCCACTCTTACAAACATCTGACTCAAGCGGCCTGGATTCAAGCGCACCGAGCTTTCCTGAGTACTTGTAGCCTGAGTCATTGCCATGACCGTCGCCATATCCTGCGAATGAGGTGAATTCTCCACCTTTGTGTTCGGCATTCTTGTGAAAGTGAATATTGCACAGATTCATCTGCCTATAGTCAGGTGCCGTTGAAAAAATCCTCTTGTTCAGGCCTTTACGAACATTCAAATCACGGGGTGACTGAGGTCCATAACCTTTGCCATCAGTATTTTTTTCCAGCGCGGAATTTTGAGCCTCAAATAGTGCCAACGCAGCATGATCCACCGGCGTACCTGCAAAAGTCAGACTGGCAACCGGCATAAACAATAATGGGATCGTCACTCTTTTAATGAAAGTCGAGGTTATAAATACAGTTTTACTCATTTTCATCACTTACACGGCCTCAGTTGAACGAATACGATAAAGAAAACTCGCATGACTCTTATTATATGGAGAGATGGCTGAAAGTTAACCGAAAACACTGACGCCCAGAAAACAAGTGATTGATTCAGTGATGGAGCGCAGCATTTTATTCAAACTGCGGCGCGACGCGCCCTAGTGAACGACCACGCAGAAAGTGCGAGAAGTCCCAAGACCACGGGAACACCCCATACACTGGATTGTGATGCGTTCAAAACGTCTGCAACCTTGGGGTCTTGTGGCAAATACCTTACCTTGACATTCGGCACTCTTCCGCCGGCTTGCACTTCATGTGCAAAGGGCCTCGATACCGGGACCTCACGGACACGAAAACCTTCGCCAGGAACAGCGTATTCCACCAATGCGATGGATTCATATTTATTCGCCCGGATACTGCGCACTGCACCTTGCGTAATAACACCCTCCGCATCAAGACGCGACTCTCGCTCAAACACCAACCATTCCTGTCGCGCAAGAGCAATGCCCATAATCGCGAGGGCAGCGGCCAGGAGATAACTGCGGGTCTGATTGAGCATCATGCAATGCATTCACTGATTGAGGAATTACCGGAAAAAAAAGCCGCCAAACTGGCATGGCAGTCCGGAAGAAATGTGCTCCGTATCACCTGACGCAACCGGGGTTGACTAGCGGCTTTCAACGGAGACAGCCAGTATCGACAGGAGTGTCAACTGGACCTTCCTTGCCAACTCTTTGACTAGCATGTACAGGACGAAGCGGGCGATCGCACTAGATTCATCAAAAAGCCTGTTGAAGCTGTCGCGTGTCAGGGAAGCGACAAATACCGGCTTAATTGCCGATGCCGTAGAAAACTCCGGAAGTTCTTTTGCCAGTGATGTCAGTGCAAACCACTCACCGACATTGAGGACTGCTTCGCTCACGGTATTTGCAACTGGATTATGAGTGCGTTGGGATACCGCACCGTCCACCACGACAAAAATAGAATCGCCACGTTGCCCCTGCAACGTAAATACATGTCCTGCCGGATACAGCGTCAGCTTGACTGCGTTGTAGAGCATTTCGAAATCAGCCGCAGAGAAGCTCTCAACGCCGGGCAAAGTATGGAGAAACCCTCTGAAACTCGCGGAGGCATCTGCCAGCCGGCACTCAGGCCAATAAGCGGCCCGATCCCGCACATCAATCCCTGCCGGCTCAGTCTCCGATCCCCGGCTAACCACCGACCTGTCAAGAATCAACTTCGACAGCATTTCGACAAGTTCCGACAAGCGTGCTGACATCAACAGCACGAGGTGCTGAAGCATCAGAACCGGTAGCTCACCTTCACCAATAATCAGGTTCTCGAAAGCTTCGTGCCTCAGCCGCAGAAGACGGACATCTGTCGCAGTGGAAACCGTTGCACTTGCCCGGTCGTCGCCGCTGAGGACGGAAATCTCGCCTACCCACTCTCCAGGGCCAATCTCGCTGACCTTTATTGCCCCTTCCTTGCTTTCTGCAAAAACATCAAGTCTGCCTGAAAGCACCATATAGATAGAGTCAACCGGCATCCGGGCCTTGATCAGTTTTCGGCCTGCAGGCACTTCGATCAGCGAGGTGGCATGCAGGAACCGATCAAGGTCGCTAGCGCTCAGTTCTGCAGCGAGGGAATGAAACGTTTGGGTAAACTCGCCCGCAATTTCTGGAGACATCTTTTCTTCCTGATTTTGGAGGATCTAAATCAATAACAGACTGAGAAGCGGTCAGCGGCGCGCGATTAAGCCTTTTGACTCTTTTTGTTAACTGAAAAATCAACCAACAATCCGATCCCGGACAGCACCACCGCGTAGGGAATCGAAAAGCCGATCATCGCTGCGAGGTTGTTACCACCCGCAAGAAAATGCTGCGCCATGCCGATAGCCAGACCGAGCAGACCAAGGCGGATTGACCACTTGCTCATCAGTCGGCCGCTCATCGCGCCGCCACCTGTTCCATTTTTCTTGGCCAGTGAAAAATCAATCAGCACGCCGATGGCGGCAAGAACGATGGCAAAAGGAATCCCGAAACCGATCATGAAGTGCGGAAGGGTCAGCACCTTGTAGCTCTGCAGGAACCCCAATGCCACCCCGATCAGGGCAAGACGTATCGACCAGCGATTGATGAGCCTCATGTATTTTCTCCTTGGTTAGATAAAAAAGTTCTAAGTGAAACGCAGGCAATGCTACTGGCAATAATTCGTAACCTTTCCGATCGCTGTTGACCTGGCGGTAGTGCAGCTGGTGCCCTCGCCCGCCCGGCAGTTGCATGAACTGAAGGGGGTATCAAGCGCATTTCTGTCTGACTTTTGCTTGCTGATCTTGGCATCAAGCTCGTTCAGCTTGTTGTTCATATCCGTGCAATCCGGCGTGGTACTTCCCGCACAACCGGCACGTGCATCCTTGATCACCTGTTCATTATTGAGATTGATCTGGAGCTGGTTGATGCGTGCATCCAGCCCGCCATGGCAGCTGTAGTCCGCATCAAAGTTCGGGGTCCAGGAACTACCCGGCTTGTCTTTGATGTATTCATAGTTGTACGGAACACTGCAATCGTAGTAAACGGTCCTGTAACCCTCCCCGCCCCAGCAAATGCCCAACCATTCATCATTGCAGTAATACTCTCTTCGCGAACATCCGTTCACCGTCCAGCGCGTTCCTTGCGCCTTACCGTAATAATTCCCCCACATTTCATCCTGCTTGGATTGCTGGCAGGTGGCAATTTTGTTCTGTATAGAGTTGTACTCATTCTGGAAATTAGTCATCGTGTTGTTGAAAGCGTCTTTGTTTTGGGTGGCAGCCCCTTGCTGGTTCCCCTGCTCCTGATTCATCCGATCACTGGCCGGGACCTTGGCCTTGGTGGGTGCGGGGGCATTGCCACCACTGACACGATCGCTGGGAACGCGATCGACCTGAATATCGCCGCCGAGCTTGAGGCTGTCTGATTTCAGTTCTTCCATGAACGTACCCCCAACACCCTGGATCACGCTCAGAACCTCCTGCAACGGGCTCCTGGAAAAAACACTGGTCAGGGAAAGCGATTCGGTCTGTTTTTTGACAAAATCCGGGCCGTTGGCCGACCAGCCGTTCGCCACCACCATATGCCGCTCGGATAGCGCGGGCAGCCTGAAAGCTCCCGCGCCGCCGGTAAACATCCGCGCAATCGCACCGCTCTCTGCAGGCGTCATGCTGGCCTGTGCGGTATAAAGCGTATTCATGTCCAGCTTGAAACCATCCGCACCCAGCACCTTGCCGATCACTGAAATGACTTCGGTCACCTTGCCCAAAATGAAATCCCCAGTTCCCGGTGTTTGTCCGTTCGATGACACCTCGCCCCAGCTGCCAAGAATGGGAGCGCCGGCGTGGTCAACCCACAGCGGGTTGGCTGCGCCGCTCTGGAAACCGCTGCCCGGCCCTGAAAAAAAACGGCTCCTGATTTCAGACTGGATGGTGCTGTCGCTTTTCTGGGCAGTGCCGCTGGCCCAGTCAGATTCACCAAAGTAGACCGTACGCTCCCAAGCAGCGTAGCGGGCGGCCTGTATGGTCGCCGCTTGCATGTCATGGTATTTGGCCACATATGAAATCATGAAAAACAAAGGCACCAGGAGAGTCATCGCCGCAATGGTGAATTCAACCAGCGCCTGCCCCGCTTGCCGTTGAGGGCGAGTGCAGGAACTGGGATTGGCGTGTGACTGGCCCTTGGTCATGATCAGTTCAGCGCCTGCCGGATGGCGCTGACGAAGTCACCGCTGACCACGCGAAAATCGTTGATCAGCTGATTGGCGCAGGAGGCCACGCTGCCCTGATTGGTGCAATAGTGGGTAATCAGCGACAGCGTCTGGTCAACCGGCGTTGCCTTAACCAGTCGAGCCTGCCAATAAGGACTGTAGAGACTGCCGTATTCCGTCTTCTGGTCGGACCGGGGCCACAGATCGGTTGGTCTCGAAAAATAGGCCTCGGATTTGGCCAATGCACGCATGCAGTTCGCGCTGGAACCATCGCCCAAGGTCAAATTACCTGGCGCAAACACCGCGGATACCTGGCTGCCCTTGATATAGCGGTTGCCGAAGGCGCAACCACCATAGCCCCCGGTCTGGGTGGTACGTATCGTCCCGGTGGGACGCTCGACCTCAACCAGTATTGGCGGCGACGTCCAGTTCTGGTGTGCGCTGTCAGTGCCCTGCTCGATATCCTTGACGTCGCGATAAGCCCTGAAAATTTCCGAGTTGCTGATGTGGATCGGGTGACCGCTGGCATTGCCGGTGGAAACCTTGACGTCGGTTTGCGGAAAATTTAAACCGGATTTGTAGGGAAGCGTAGGAAGATTAACGGAACCCCAAAAAGGGATGCAGCAGAAAGGAACGGTGGCGAGTCCGAGAAAGGTCGTCTGGTCGCTCGCCTTCCAGCGGTTGTTCCAGCTCCCGAGCTTCTTAAAACCTTGTCCGACGCCCGCCCGAGTGTTTTCTCTATCATCATTCCACAGCTCCACACCCGTGGCGTCGTGGAAAAGCATCTTGAAGAACCAGTAGTTCGGCTTGGGGTCGGGACCGACCAGCAATATGGGATCAACCAAAATGGGGAGGTACCATTTACCGTTACGGTCCGTTGTAAAACTATCCAGGGAAGATATGACGACGTTGGCATAACGGTCCTTCTTTGGCCCGTCGAAGGTACCATCGTCAGGATAATTTTTAGTCTCTGGAGGTGCAGGCCGAGTCCTGGTCTCCCATTTCCAAACGCAACTATCAGTGAGGGAGGACACCCACGCGCCAAGCCATCCACAAGTATCCCAACAAACGCCCCCAGCCGTATAATTACCTCCACACACTCTTACTTTGTAATCTTCCAAGTTTTGACTAGTATCACTCCCCCAAGGCCCAATTGGGTTACGGTTTTCCGTGAACTTGAGCCACTTTGAAGTATCGTAGGCGTAGGATGCAAAACCCAGCAGACTCAGTGCCGCGTTGGGGTCGTTCATCTTCAAGACGTTGTACTCATTGCCGAAGCGGATGAGGTTGGTGATCAGGCTCAGGTCGAAACCCACCAGCGATCGCATGTAGTCGTTGAATTTGTCATCCACTCCCAGCATCTGGGCAACCGTCAGCGCAGTTGAGTAGTGATAAATCTTCTGGGTCGCCGCAAAACCGGTATTCATGATCTGCAGCATGGGGACCATGGCACTGACAGCAGAGGGGAATATCACCTGCAAGGCCTGTGCCGCGCGGCTAGCGATATTCTCCTGAATGGTCCACATCGTATACATCGGTCCGGCCTGCGCCGAGTTTGCAGCCTGACCGCAACCCTTGTTGGGTTCGGCTTTCTGCGTCAGCCCGCAGCCCGATTTGAAAGTTTCGTTGAAGTTCTCGGTCCAGGACCGCAGGGCAACCAGTTGCGCCACTGCCACGTCATTGGCAATCATTGCCCGGTTCATGTAGGCGCTGAAGTTATAGTCGCGGGCCTGGGCAACCGCCGCGCTGTAGGCGGCCGCATCCGCCGTGTTCTGCAACCTGATCTTCTGGTTCGTCAACTGCCCGATGTTGTAGGTCAGCATCATCGCGAGCACCATCACCAGCACCATCACCGTCACAAATACCAATGCCTGCCCCGCTTGCCGTTGAAGGCGAGTGCAGGAACTGCGATTGGCGTGTGACTGGCCCTTGGTCATGATCAGTTCAGCGCCTGTCGGATGGCGCTGACGAAGTCACCGCTGACCACACGAAAATCGTTGATCAGCTGATTGGCGCAGGAGGCCACGCTGCCCTGATTGGTGCAATAGTGGGTGATCAGCGACAGTGTCTGGTCAACCGGCGTTGCCTTAACCAGTCGAGCCTGCCAATAAGGACTGTAGAGACTGCCGTATTCCGTTTTCTGGTCGGACCGGGGCCACAGATCGGTTGGTCTCGAAAAATAGGCCTCGGATTTGGCCAATGCACGCATGCAGTTCGCGCTGGAACCATCGCCCAAGGTCAAATTACCTTGCGCAAACACCGCGGATACCTGGCTGCCCTTGATATAGCGGTTGCCGAAGGCGCAACCACCATAGCCCCCGGTCTGGGTGGTACGTATCGTCCCGGTGGGACGCTCGACCTCAACCAGTATTGGCGG
>Ga0222713_10003654_pt1 | contig 15818 bp, 9 predicted proteins | sample C33_649DmetaG_FD_165061 | JGI IMG/M metagenome (GOLD analysis project Ga0222713, IMG submission 165061) | Estuarine water microbial communities from San Francisco Bay, California, United States - C33_649D | ecosystem: Environmental > Aquatic > Marine > Unclassified | place: USA: California...
TAAATCAGGAGCCAACAAAGTGACTACTGCAACTAATGGAGCTGTAAACCAAACCTCGAGCACAGCTCAAAACGCAGCTATCAACGCGCCATTAAAACTATGGTATGATAGCCCTGCCAAGTATTTTGAAGAGGCCTTAGTACTAGGTAACGGACAGCACGGCGCCACCGTATTTGGAGGTATTTCTATAGATAAAATATATTTAAATGACGCAACACTTTGGTCAGGCGAACCGGTAAATGCCAATATGAATCCAAATGCATACAAACATTTGCCAGACGTTAGAGAAGCCCTGGCAGACAACAATTATAAAAAAGCGCAAACCCTCATTAAAAAATTACAGGGTAAATTTTCAGAGTCGTACGCACCACTCGGAACGCTTTTATTAACCTTTAACAATGACCCATTTATTAGCAACTATTACCGTGAACTAGATATACATGATGCGGTAGCCGCTGTTAAAATTGAATCCAGCAATAATACCATCGAAAGAGAATACCTGGTGTCTAACCCCGATAAAATTTTTGCCATTAAAATAACGTCCAAACAAAAGGGCGGGCTAAACTATAATATCGTATTTGAATCATTACTTAAATACACAACTAAAACGGCAAATAATGTTTTAGAAGTTAGTGGTACCGCACCCATCAAAGCCGACCCTAACTATTTGGGGAAAAAACAAAATTCGGTGGTCTTTGATAGTAAAAAAGGAACCCGCTTTTCAACGCAAATTCAAGTAGCATCTAATGACGGTAAAATAACCTACACTGATTCTAGTATTCAAATTTCAAATGCAACGGCTACCACTATTTATGTGTCGATGGCAACAAGCTTTAATGGATTTGATAAAAACCCTGCCACAAATGGTCGCGATCAAGTGGCGATAGCAAAAACACAACTTACTAGTGCAGTAAAAACAGGATGGGATGCTATTAAAAAAAGACACACCAAAGATTATCAAAATTATTTTGACAGGGTTGCTTTACAATTAGATGGCGCTGCGGCTCCACAACTCCCTACCAATGAAAGATTACAACGCTATGCCAAGGGAGAAGCAGACCCCTACCTTGAAACTTTATATTTTCAGTTTGGTCGCTACCTTTTAATAAGTAGTTCCAGAACGCCGGGTGTTCCTGCCAATTTGCAAGGTATTTGGAATTCCTATTTACAACCACCTTGGTCTAGCAATTACACCATGAACATTAATGCAGAGGAAAATTATTGGTTAGCAGAAAATACCAATTTACCTGAAATGCATGTGCCGTTTTTGCAGTTTTTGAAAAATCTATCTGTCACCGGCAAAACAACTGCTAAAACATTTTACAATATGCCAGGATGGGTATCTCACCACAATTCAGATATATGGGCCATGTCTAATCCGGTAGGGAATTTTGGAGACGGAGATCCTAGTTGGGCCAATTGGCCAATGGGTGGAACTTGGGCCTCTGCACATATTTGGGAACATTTTTTATTTACACAGGATACCAGCTATCTTCAAAAAGAATATACGGTTATGAGAGGTGCTGCCGAATTTTGTTTGGCATGGCTGATACCAGATAAGAACGGAAAACTCATTACTTCTCCTGCTACTTCGCCAGAAAATTATTTTATTACTCCAACAGGTTTTAAGGGTAGCACTTTATACGGTGGCACTGCCGATCTTGCTATGATTCGTGAATTATTTTTAGGCATTATTGCGGCGCAAGAGGTACTTAAAAATGATTTAGACTTTTCAAAAAATATAAAATCAGCACTCGACAAATTACATCCTTACCAAGTAGGTAAAGCCGGAAATTTACAAGAATGGTATTACGACTGGCAGGATGTAGAGCCTACGCATAGACACCAAAGTCATTTATACGGCTTATATCCGGGCACACATGTGACGCTAGCGCAAACACCCGATATTGCAAGGGCTGCAAAAAAAACACTAGACATCAAAGGCGATGAAACCACAGGCTGGTCTAAAGGTTGGCGTATTAATTTATGGGCAAGACTCAAAGACGGAGAACACGCTTACAAAATGTACCGTGAACTTTTAAAGTTTGTTCCACCCGATGAAACAAAAGAAAATTACAACAACATGGGTGGCACCTATCCAAATTTATTAGATGCACATCCGCCTTTTCAGATAGATGGTAATTTTGGAGGTGCAGCAGCTGTAGCTGAAATGCTCGTTCAATCTCATTCTGGTTTTATAGAACTTTTACCCGCTATTTCAAAGGCTTGGAATTCAGGTACTGTTAATGGCCTTAAAGCAAGGGGTAATTATCAAATTGACATGAAATGGAATAAAGGCCGCGTAACTAGTTTGTTCATCAAGTCTAGCACACAAAAGCAAGCAAGTATTTATTGCAACGGAAAGCTTGAAACGGTAAATACCAATACACTCCTAACATTTTAACGCAGGTCAAAAATTATTTAAATGAAATATTATTTAATTATACTTATTACACTTTGTTGTACCAGTTTTGGTTTTGCGCAAAACATACCGCTCGCTAAACCTTCTGCTGTCCAATACAAGTGGCAGGAACAAGAAAGAATTATGTTTATTCATTTTGGCGTAGCTACTTGGCTGGGAAGTGAGTACGACGAAACAGGTAAGTTTGAACTGTTAAGGATTAACCCTACAAACTTAGATACTGACGAGTGGTGCAGGGTAGCAAAATCTTGGGGGGCTAAACAAATTATTTTTGTTGCCAAACACGTAGGTGGATTTTGTTGGTGGCAAACAAATACCACCAATTATAGTGTAAAAAATATTCCGTGGAAAAATGGCAAAGGCGATTTGCTTGCGGATGTTGCGGCCTCTTGTAAAAAATATGGACTCAACTTAGGGATTTATATTTATCCAGGAGATGTAAAATATGGAGCAGGCATTGGTAGTGGCGGAAAAACAACGGACCCTTCTTTACAAGACGCTTACAATAAAGTTTTTAGGCAACAACTCACAGAAGTGCTTACCAAATACGGCCCCATGTTAGAAGTTTGGTTTGATGGCAACTGCATTATAGACATTGATGATATTTTAACCAAACACGCTAGCAAATCGGTTATATTTCAGAGTAAAAAAGCATCAATTAGATGGCCAGGTACCGAATCTGGCATGCTAGCCTATCCAGCATGGAACACTGTTACAAAAAAGGCCCTACAAAGCGGTGTAGCCACCCAGTACGACGATGATCCTAACGGAGATGTATGGGCGCCGCTTGAGGCAGATGCACCCCTTTACAACCATAATTGGTTTTGGAACCCTACCAACGAAAAAAAGAGAAAGTCGGAACAAACCCTATTAGACATGTACTATAAATCGGCGGGTTATGGGGGCGTTATGCTGCTAAACGCATCGCCAGATACCACGGGTAAAATAACAGTAGGAGATCAAGCGGCATACAAAGCTTTGGGTGACGAAATTGAACGCAGGTTTGCAAAACCTGTGCAGCAAATAACAAACAAAAAAGGATCTGTTTTTACAATTGACTTTACAACACCAACACCCATTAACCATATAGTTATTGAAGAAGACTACCGCATGGGTCACCGCATACGACATTACAAATTAGAAGGTAAAACAAACAATGGTTGGACAACACTCGCACAAGGTTCGTCGGTGGGCCGAAAAAAAATAGATGCTTTTGCAACAACGAATGTAACCGCCATAAAACTTACGATCCCCAGTTTTGCAGACATACCATTACTGCGTTCCCTTAAAGTCTATCACGTAACCAACTACACCTATACGCCAGCTCCCACCGAAACCAACGAATGGGCTATTTGTGGCACATGGGATACCAAAACATTTAAAAACAACAAAGATACCATTACACTTAGCCTCAATAATTTTATTACTAAACCAGGGCAATACGAGGTTGTATTTTTAGCAGATGTTGCCGTAACAGGTACATCTATTGATAGTGCAATTATTAATTTTGAAAATCAAAATACTATGCAGTCGTATTTATCTTCAAAAGATAACCGAACATTTTATATCAATAGAACATCGCAAGTAAGTACCAACAGTTCCTCTAGCCTTACTTTATATATGCGTTCCGATAACCAGGTTTTTCAAAATAGAGGTATATTTAAAATCAGACAAAGACCTTAAACAAAAACTATGTTTCAAAAATATTGGATTTTAATTGCCTTATTCATAAGCACTGCAACTAGCGCACAAGTTGCACCGAGCGAAATACCAAAGCCTTCTGCTCCTCAACAGGCTTGGCAAAGAGCAGAAGTTGGCGTCCTCATTTCTTATGATTTGCCGGTGTTTCAGGGTACGCCCTACAACCAAGCGCAAAATAGAATTACACCTTTTACAAACGCTAATATTTTTAACCCAACACAGTTAAACACAGATCAGTGGATACAGGCTGCTAAAGCAGGGGGCGCCAAATTTGCAGTTCTTACTGTTACGCATGAAACAGGATTTGCCCTTTACCAAAGTGATGCAAACCCCTATTGCATGAAAGCAATCAAATTTCAAAATGGCAAAGGAGATATTGTTCGCGATTTTGTAAACTCTTGTCGTAAATATGGTGTTGAGCCGGGGATATATGTAGGTATTAGATGGAATTCATATTTAGGTGTACATGATTTTAAAATTGAGGGTTCCAGTGAATTTGTAAAACGCAGACAAGCGGCTTATAAAAATATGTGCGAACAAATGGTAACAGAACTTTGCACCCGTTATGGTAAATTATTTATGATTTGGTTTGATGGTGGCGCCGATGATCCTTCAAAAAATGGACCCAACATTTTACCTATTGTTACAAAATATCAACCAAATTGTCTTTTTTACCACAACGCACAAAAGGCCGACTTTAGATGGGGTGGCTCCGAGTCTGGAACAGTGCCCTACCCTTCCTGGTCTACCTTCCCTTTTGTATTTTCGCATGCTGTTAGGCAAGAAACTATTTTTGCCAACAATTTTGCATTGCTTAAAACCGGCGACCCTACTGGCAAATTTTGGATGCCTGCTATGAGTGATGCCCCACTTCGAGGACACAAAGGCGGACATGATTGGTTCTGGAATCCTAACGAAGACCATCATGTAAACCCAATAGACAAAATGATGAACATGTATTATGGGTCGGTGGGACACAATTCTACACTGATACTTGGCATTACACCAGACAATAGAGGACTTATTCCAAACGCAGATGTTGCAATGCTTAGAGCCTGGGGTGATAGCATTAAAAAAGTATTTAAAACACCGGTAGCCTCCTTAAAGCCTCAACAAAAAGATTACACCATCAATATTCCGTCTCAAAAATCTTTTAGTAAAATAGTCATCCAAGAAAATATACAAGAAGGCGAACGCGTTCGTTCATTTGTAATTGAAGCGAGCATAAATGACCAGTGGAAAATAATAAAAGAGGGCTCTTGTATTGGACACAAATACATTGGGCTAATAGATACGCCCATAAAGGCAACAGCAGTAAGGCTTATCATTAAAGAAGCTACAAGCGCGCCAATGATTAAAACATTTGCACTCTATTAAACTACTTCTTTCCTTCTAATTTATTGACGTAATCTAAACTACCTAACCTGAAACGAAAAGGTATTTTTGTACGTTTTTCAAATTGCCATTCTTGCTTGCAAAAAAACGCAAGCCCTTTAACATAGTGATTGGGCGCTAAAAAATTGACAGGACTATATTTTAAACTGTCTGCTTTTTTAATAGCACCAACAGTTATGGGCTTCATCTGAAAACGCACTTGCCCGTTAGCAGCAGCTACCACCAACAAGCAAACCATCAAAGAAAACAACCTCGTAATCATACCCTAAAACTAGGGCTTTTGAAAAAAATGAAATAAATTAAAAAACTGTTGAACAAATTGATCCTATCATTGTTTTTATGGTGGACAATTTAAAATCATGCCTAATAAACCCAACACCTACAGCATAACTAGCTGGGAATCATTCTTATCGGATTTAGAGTTCGAATAATACTGTTTTGTACCTTTAAGCATGTGCTATTTTAACAGCCTTGTAGCCCCTAATGGAGCCACTGTCTCCCTTGCTGGTATAAACAAAACGCTAAAGCCCATTAGTATCCCTCTCCAAAGTGGTTTCCAATATAGCCATTGGCCAATTGTTAAAGGCAATGCTCATGATTTTACCATCGAAAATGCCCATTGGGAACTTATTGCACCCTGGGTAAAAACTGTAAAGGAAGCACAATCAGGCCGAGAAAAATTTAACACCCTTAACGCAACCGCCGAAAGATTATTAGAGAGTAAACTTTTTAAGCCTGCTGCTCTCAATTATAGATGCCTCGTACTTTCTACTGGCTTTTATGAGTGGCGCCATTACAAGCCAGTAGGCGCCAAAAAAGAAATTGCCTACCCCTACTTTATAACCCTTCAAGAGCAGCCACTATTTTATATGGCAGGCATTTACCAACCTTGGACCGATAAAGAAACTGGCGAAAAAATGGATACGTTTTCTATTGTTACAACTAAAGCAAATGCTTTGATGGAACAAATTCACAACAAGAAAAAGAGAATGCCAACCATACTTAATGAAAGACTGGCAGTTGAATGGCTGAAGCCTAATTTATCAGAAAACAAAATAATGGAACTAGCCTCAAGCGCAATTGACGCTAGCCAATTGAGTGCCTATACCATCGATAAAGGGTTTAGAAACGCTATACATCCAATTAAGGCTTTTGACTATCCCGAGCTGCCAATATTAATTTAAACAATCTAATGTAAAAGAAAATACATTAAATTGAATACAATCAATAACTATAAATTATTTAAAAACACATGAAAAAGATTTTACTGTTAAATGCTTTGTTGTTAATCTCAACTTGCATGTTTGCTCAAACGCTCAAAAAAGGAAGTTTATTAGGACTTCACAAAGGCACTGTAACATTAAGTCCTAATGTAACAATGGATCAGTTCAAAAAATATTATTTTACAGTGTATGCTACGGAATTCGCCAAACTCTTTAAAGCAAAAATGGTTGAAGTAGCTGGCGTTCGTGGCGCAGACGCGAAAAAAAATGAAAATGAAATAGGTGTACTTTATATTTTTGAGCCAAAGGCAAGAGAAAATTTTTTTGGTGCCGATGGTAAACTAAATCAACTAGGTACTGACTTGTTTGCTAAATTAAAGCCCTATTCGGACGAACTAGCTAAACTTGGAAATGTGAATACTTCCTTTACCGACTGGGAGATTCAATAATAAAATCCAACAACTCTATAAAAAAAGGATGGCCCCCAATTGGGAGCCATCTTGTATCTAAATAACCAAAATAAGAGCTCTATTAATCAATATCCCAGAAAATTCTAGTAGATAAAGGATCAATGGTTCCTTGTGCATTAACGTTAGCACCATTTGAACCAAGTTCTGTACCAGGATAGTATAAACGTAAAGGTCTAGCGCTAGAAGTTACTGCTCTAGATTGTGGCGTTAAAGGATAACCGCTTTTACGGTACTCACTCCAAGCTTCTAGTCCATTAAAATAACCAAGAGCAAACCATTTTTGGTAAGCAATTGCATTTAATTTATCAGTAGATGCATCAAAGTCTACGTCATTAACACCACTTGCTAATAAAGCAGCTAAGCCAGAAGTATTTGCACCTAAGGCGCGGTAAGATTGCTTAACGCCTTCTTCGTAGTAAGACTTAGCAGTTCCTGCTAATGTTACAGCAGCACCATAACGTTGCTTAGCTTCAGCTAAATTAAACTGAATTTCGGCAGCAGTCATGATTACAAAAGGCTTGTTAAATACACCTTTTGTTAAAAATGCTGGTCCTACTGCAGATGTGTTGGTTGGTAAATAACCAGAACCTACGCCAAATGGAGTACCTACATAGTTTGAAGTAAGCTCAGGCTTTAAACTAACACCTGGGTTAGCTCCATCTTCATTACCTACTGCATATGCAACTCTTTTTAAACGAATGGTATCACCAGTAGCTTTTAAGGTATTAACTGCAAACTCGGTAATTCTTGGGTAGTTGTTTGAAGCAATTCTTGCACCAGTTTCAGAGTATCCATATGCATTATAAAATGGATTGATCTGACCAGCAGAAGCGTTATAACCTGGGTTAACACCTACATCGGCACCTGTAATAAATCCAGAACCTTCTGTGTTGATTTTATTGATCTCCGCAGTGATGTAACTGTCTCTACCTGATACTCTCGATTGACGCATTAAGATGCGTAATTTTAAAGAATTTGCAAATTTGATCCAGTTCAAATTGCTTCCTTTAAAAATAATATCTGCACCAGCGTTTGTAGACTCATACGGATATTTTTTAAGATCTGCAATAGCACCATCTAAAAGTGTAATTAAATTCTCATACACTGTTTTTTGGTTATCAAATTTTGGGGCTAAAACTTTTACTCCTTGTAAAGCGTCCGTGTATGGAATGTTACCATACAAATCCACTAATTTTTGGAAGTTAAAAGCCATCATAATTTTTGCTGGTCCTACTAAATATTCTTGCTTGTAGGCTACCGCATTGTCTAGTACAAATTTATAATCATTTAAATTATCGTAAGTACCATCCCAATAGTTATAATCATTGTTTGTAAACTGATATTGGAAAGTTGTGGTAGACAAGATATAACCATTAGACTGTGTCCAATGACCAGACCACATCATTCCTAACTCATTAGGAGAGACTAAACTTGATGCAGATACGTTCATTGCATTTGAAATCACAAATGATGGCGTAGCTGTTGGAAGCGAGTTCGGGTTTGTGTTGACGTTTAAGTAGTCTTTCTTGCAACCAGTGCTCACTAGTACCAAGAAAGCCGCTATGTATAAGTATGTTTGTTTCATATCTTAATGTATTAGTGTTAGGTGATTAAAAAACAAAGTTTATGTTGAAACCGTATTGACGTACAGGAGGTGTTTGACCTGTATTGTTGATTCCAATACCGTTACCAGAAGTGAAACTGAATTCAGGATCGGTATAGTAGTTCAACTTGTCTTTTAAGGTAAATAGGTTTCTTCCGTAGATTGCAACATTTGCAGCAGAGAAAATACGAGACTTTTTAACCAATGATGCTGGAATGTCATATGATAAATTGATATCTCTCAATTTAACAAACCAGTTTGGTGTTACATAGTTCTCATGAATGTTACGGTAGTTATCAACCCATAAACCATATTCTGGCTCACGAACATTAACTGTTGTGTTTACCACTTCTTTACCACTTGTTGGATCTATGTAGTAAGAATTAGGATAGATATGATCTGTTCTTTTTTCTGTCCATTTACCAGAACCCGTAAAGGTCATTGTATTACCAATGTAAGAGAACATTACACCACCACCACGGTATTCTAAGTTAAAGTTAAAATGCCAGTTCTTATACGTTAAGTTAGAACCAAAGCCAATCATATCTTTAGCTAATGTGCTACCACGATCAACCAAGGCTGTATTTCTAATTGGATAACCAGTTGTAGGGCTCACTCTTCTTAATCCTCTACCTTCGGTGTCATAAAAATAACCATCGGTTTTTAAGATAGGGAAACTTTTTCCTAATACAACGTTTGTATTACCGGCAGCATAACCACCATATTGGAAAGAAGTAATACCAGGATATAATGAAATTACTTTGTTGTCATTGTAAGAATATTTCAAGTTAACATCCCACTTTAAATTAGCCTTACGTAATACTTGAACTTTTAAATCTGTTTCATAACCCCAGTTGTCTACTTCACCTACATTGATTAATAAGTTAGAGAAACCAGTTGAGTTAGGAATTCTTACAGTTAATACCTGTCCAATAGAATTTTGCTTATACCAAGAAACATCTAAGTTTACTTTGTTTTTAAGAAGGCTAAATTCACCACCAAATTCTAATGCTGTTACAAACTCTGGCTTTAAGTTAGCATCTGGTAAAGTATTACCAACTGTTAAACCTACGTTACTACCATAAGGGTAGTTACCGCCATTTGAGTAAGATAAATCTAGACCATACAATGGAATGTTATCGTTACCGTTTTTGTTATAAGAAGAACGCAATTTAGCATAACTCAACCAATCACTTTTTAAACCTGGGAAGGCATCTGTTAAGACAAATGACAATGCAGCACCATAATACAAATATGAATATTGGTTAGTAGCACGCGTTGTTTTAAAGAATCTTGAAGTTGCATCGTAACGTGCGGTTAAGTTTAAGTTTAACCATTCCATATCCTTCAGGTTAGAGTTTAAATCTAGATAATATCCAAATTTACGCTCAGTGGTATTTGATTCACCACCTGTTAACACACCTTGTCTGTTTGATACGTTGTAAACATCAGGTACTACAATTGAAGTAGAACCAATATTGATTGACTTCGTATAACGTTGATACAATGAGTAACCTAAGGTTAAGTTATTTTGTAATTTTGAGATATCTTTTTTAACCCTTAATTGAAATTCATTATTCACCACATTCTCGGTAGAAGATGCATCTGTTACAGAACCTAAAACATCAGAAATAGCTCTATAAATTCCCGCACCATCGCCTTTATCAAAAGCAGCAGGAACAACAGCGCCAGATTTAGCCCAAGCACTGTACGTGAATTTTTCTACAGAATTCTTTTGTGTTCTAGAGTTATTCATTACCGCTAATCTGTTGTACACAGTTAACCAAGGTGTAGCCTTGTAGCTAACATCAAAGTTACCCTGAATGTTAGCGTCTTTGTAACGTAAACGGTTAATGTCTTTGTTAAAATAAGGGTTGTTATAATAGTCGTTATAATAACCATTAGGATTTGCAAATTTGTCATTTCTCCAATCACGCATTTTTGTAAGATCAATCCAAGATGCAGTATTTAAGATATCAGCATAAAAATCTGCTCCTGTTCTATCATATGCAGCTTGTGTAAATGCAGCATTGAATGAAGTAGCTAATTTACCAATTTCTTTAGATGATTTAATACGAACACCAGTTCTATCACTTAAATCGCCAGGAACGATACCGTTGATTTTTTGATTTTCAACAGACAAATAATAAGTACTTGATGCATCACCACCTTGGAAACTTACTTGATTGTTTGTAGAAAGTCCCACATCAAAAGTTTTCTTTCTAATATTATCAATATTAGAATAAGGAACATTTAAATATGAACCATCAGGTAAAGTTCTACCTGCTGGTCTCATACTGCCATCATATTTATCACCATATTGTTGGTTTTCATATGAACGCCAGTTGTCTTTTGCACGTGCTTCTGCAGTTGTTAAATATCCAGCACCACCATAAGAAGTAGCATAGTGTGAACCAGAACCGTACATCTCCTGAAACTCAGGTAAGAAACTAACTTCTTCAAAGTTTGTAGAGTTTGAATAAGACACTTTTAATTTGCCTTTATCTCCTTGCTTTGTAGTAATTACTAAAGCACCGTTTACACCCGCAGAACCATATAATGTTGCAGCCTGACCACCTTTTAAGACAGTTACAGATTCAACATCGTTCGGGTTGATCAATGCAAGAACAGTAGAGGTTGTTTGCATACCATCAATAACAACCAACGCTTCATTGTTACCAGTTAATGAACGGTAACCACGAAGTACCACTTTTACTGCTGGATCTACAGAGTTATTTACAGTGTAAACAGCTAAACCAGATACTTTACCGGCAAGTGCTTGTGTTAATTGAGGAGATCTACCTACTACAAGATCTTCATTTGAAACTCTTGAATAAGAGTACCCAATCTCTTTTGATTTTTTACGAATGCCTTGTGCAGTTACAACTACATTTTCAAGATCATCAACTTTGCGGCTTAATACAACATTTAGACTCGTAGAATTAGCCTTCACTTCTTTTGAAGCAAAGCCTGTTGCACTGATTTCAAGTGTTGCAGCTGCAGCAGCATTAACCTTGAAATTACCTTTTTCATCAGCAACAATTGCTGCTGTTTGTCCTTTAATTTTGACTGTAGCGAAACCAACGGCAGCACCACTATCATCTTTCACCGAACCGGTTACTTGACGAACTTGCGCAGATACCGTAATAGCGGTACATAAAACAGCCAAAAGAAGAGATGTTAAAATTTTCTTCATTTTTTATTCGTTTTGTTTAACTTATGAATCAAATTTAAGGAAAAATCCTACATATGTTAAGCAATAGTTAATAAAATTTGGTTTAACTTAAAAAATAATTGGGATAAAGCCAATAAAAACATAATTAATATTGGTTTATATATTAAAATAAAATTGTAAGTAACTTATTTTAAACTATCAAGACTACACTTAAAAAAAACACAGAACTTCAACTCATTATTATGGAAAGAAGAAAATTCATACAAAATTCAGGATTATTAGCTGCTGGTATTTACCACTCGCCACTAAAAGCGATTGCGGGACCTTTTGCACCTTCTCCCCTTTTGCACAATATACCAGTAGATAAAAAGCTAGACCCTCAATGGGTAAAGTCTTTGTATCACAGAGGCTTTGTAACAACCTATAAAAAAACAAAAAACGAGTTGCAATATATTGGTATGCCCATTGGTGGCATATTCACGGGTACCGTTTATTTAGGAGGCGATGGTAGACTTTGGCTATGGGATATTTTTAATGAAAATCAAAATGGTATTGACCCCAAAACAATTGAATGGGGTATGGATTTACATGTAGGTAAAAAAGTGAGGCCACAAGACGGATCAGCTTATGTACAACCTGCAAAGGATATTAGACCCATCGAGCAAGGATTTGCTTTTAAAATTATTGCTGGAAAAAAAACGATTATCAAAAAATTAGAAGCATCAGATTGGGATGAAATTTTGTTTGAAGCCACTTACCCTATGGCAAAAGTGCATTATATCGATCATAATTTAGGATTAGACATTACAGCATCTATTTTTTCTCCATTTATACCACTTGACGAAAAAAACTCAGGACTTCCATGCACTATCTATTCCTTTTCTATAAAAAATAAAACAACAAAAGATATAACTGTTTCAATTTTGGGTTGGCTAGAAAATAAAATCATGCCAAAGTCAAAAAAAGATACTGATATCAGACAAAACACTTTTGAATCATTTACCAATGTTTCAATTTTAAATAGCAGCATCCAATTAAATGGCACCCCCAATCAACAAACGCTACCTGACTATGGCACCATGGCAATTGGAGCCCTTGATAATAAGTGCAAGGCTAACACATCATTTACTTTGCCTGTTGTGGCTGAATCTTTTTCCAATCAAAATATAACAGCCACTTCAAAAACTGTGTCTGATGGCCCTTTGTTAAATTCGGTTACTACAAAGCATACCATTAGAGGTGGACAAACCATAAACGCCAATTATATTATTGGATGGCATTTTGCAAACTTGAAATTAAATCCTGTTATTGAGGGAAAGGGGCGCTTTTATAATCAACAATTTAAAAATGCATCATCAGTTGTAGAATATGTCGCCACTCATTTTGAATCATTGTCAACACAAACAAAATTATGGCGACAAACATGGTACGATTCAACACTACCTTGGTGGTTTTTAGAACGTACTTTTTTAAATATTTCAACACTCTCTACCACTACTGCACACCGTTTTGATTCGGGCCGTTTTTATGCATGGGAAGGCGTTGGCTGTTGCGAAGGAACTTGTATGCACGTATGGCAATACGCCCAGGCAATGGGCCGTATATTTCCTGCCATAGAAAGAGACACAAGAGAACGTGTAGACTTAGGATTATCGTTAACCTCAAACGGTATGATATATTATAGAGGCGAGGTTGTTAAAACGGCTGCCATTGATGGTCAGGCTGGCACCATTTTAAGAATATATCGAGAGCATAAAATGTCTAGCAACAAAAGTTTTTTACAAAACAACTGGAATAAAATAAAGCTTGCAACCACATGGGTTATCAACCAAGATAAAAACCAAGATGGAATGGAAGATACGCCTATCGAAAACACATTAGATGCTGTTTGGGATGGCGAAATTGCTTGGTTGGTTGGACTATGTATAGCTGCTGTTAAAGCTGGCGAACAAATGGCCATAGAAATGGGTGATACTGCTTTTGCTTCAACTTGCGCAACCTATGTAAGCAAGGGCACAAAAAACATGGAAGAAAAATTATTTAATGGAGAATATTTTATTCATAAACCTGATGAAATTAAAGGCCGAGAAAAATTAGGTTCTTATAATACTTGTCATATCGATCAGGTATATGGACAAAGTTGGGCGCACCAGGTAGGCCTCGGAAGAATACTAGACAAAGAAAAAACTGTATCGGCATTAAGGGCTTTATGGAAATATAATTTTACGCCAGATGTTGGCCCCTATATAAAAGAAAGAAGAGGCTGGCGCCCTTATGCACTTGCCGGCGAAGGTGGTATGGTGATGAATACCAACCCAAGTAATGAAGCAAAACCATATGGCGAAAATACCACTTGGCAGCTAGGTTATTTTCATGAATGTATGAGCGGATTTGAACACCAGGTAGCTGCACACATGATGGCAGAAGGCATGACCGATGAAGCGCTTGTATTAACCCGCATGATTCATGACAGATATCATGCAGCTAAGCGTAATCCATTTAATGAAATAGAATGCAGCGACCACTATGCCAGAGCCATGGCAAGCTATGGCACATTTATATCGGCATGTGGTTTTGATTATGATGGGCCCAATGGCTTTATTTCATTTGCGCCAAAAATGAATCCAGATAAATGCAAAGTGCCATTTACTGCGGCAAGTGGTTGGGGCTCTTATGAGCAAACTCAAAATGAAGACCATTTCATCGCTAAACTGCATGTTGTCTATGGTTCTTTACGTTTAAATAAAATTTCACTAGAGCCTACAATACATATCACCACAGCAAAAGTTAATGTAGGCGGCAAAATTGTCAATGGCAAATTGATTCAGCAAAATCAAGGCTATCAATTTGAATTTGGAAATACAATTGAATTAAAAAAAGGGCAAGTATTACAAGTTAATTTGAGCTAATATGCAAGTGCAAAAAAATACAGTAGTTGGGATACACTATACAATTTCTGTTGACAATGAAGGCGAAGTGTTTTCCAATTTGGATTATGACCCAGAAGAATATGTTCATGGAGCCATTTCCATTTTCCCAGCAGTAGCAAAAGCATTGGAAGGACACCAAATAAACGATACGGTTAATGTTACCGTTTCGCCTCAATATGCCTATGGAGCCATCAACGAAAAACTAATTCAATCTATTCCTATTCATTTATTTGACAATATTAATAGCCTTGAAATAGGAACTTATATTCAAATTCCGGGCGGAAACGAAGCAAAATTATTACAAAAAAATCAGGACAGTATTTTGGTAGACGCTAATCATCCATTAGCAGGTGCAGAGCTTCATTACAACATAAAAATTGCATCCATAAGACCCGCTACCCAATTAGAAATACAAAGAGGCCTTTCCGAATCTGTTATAAAATCATGCGATGGCTCACCCAATTGCTGCTAAATATTAATTATGAAAAACAAACGCTTACAGTTCGCTATTGCTTTATGCTTATTATGCCTAAACACAATTGCACAAGAATTATACAAAGCCCCTTCTAGTCAAACAAAAACGGTTTGGGTAAGCCCCGAAAATCCAACAGGCGCAAAAGCAAGCGCTGGCATGACCAATAAAGGTGCTAAAGGTCGTGCATTTATTACGCTAGAAGCTGGCCAAAAAATAGACGTATTAAATACAATAGGTCCAGGCATTGTTAGACGGATGTGGTTAAGTGGCACCATACCAAGATCTGCAGAACAAATGAAGCATGTGCGGATAGAAATGTATTGGGATGGAAGTAAAACACCAGCTGTATCAGCACCTATTGGCGATTTTTTTGGTTTAGGGTTAGGAAAATCGAAGGCCTATAAAAATGAATTGTTTTCAAATC
>Ga0222713_10003657_pt1 | contig 15808 bp, 10 predicted proteins | sample C33_649DmetaG_FD_165061 | JGI IMG/M metagenome (GOLD analysis project Ga0222713, IMG submission 165061) | Estuarine water microbial communities from San Francisco Bay, California, United States - C33_649D | ecosystem: Environmental > Aquatic > Marine > Unclassified | place: USA: California...
CAGGCGAATGCGGGAGAAGAGGCGTGACTAACAGCTGTGCTTCCGTCGATTTGCATACCTACGGTCAATTTGGTTTTATCGGTACAAGCAGCGCCGCTTTTCACGCACTGAACACGCTGATCCACTACATATATGGCATTGCTTCCTTCTTCCATCACTATGCTCATGTAAGACCATCCCGTTCCCAAATTGGCTTCAGAGGCCGAGGTGTACATCACCCACAACTGGCGATTGGGAGAGCTACCAAAGGTTTTGGAAACAATATAGTCTCCTGAAGCGCTCAAATTCAAACCCCACACACAAACCGACTGATCGGGAATGCTAGCCGAAGGCAATGCAGCATTGGCAGCTGAAGGAGCAGCTACCGAACTTCCCACGTCAAAGGTGAGCACTCCAGTTGAAGAAACCTTGAAGGAACTCACGTCATTGCCGTTGAATTTGAATCCAAAGGGAATGGATTGAGAAGCTGACCATTCAGCGCTAGCCTTGGGACCGCTCATCAACGTGGTCCAGGTGGTGGGCAATCCGCCGCCTACAGGATATTCAGGATCCGCGTTCAAACCACCAGGGTTTCCAATACCTGCACAGGGGGATAAATAATAGCCTGATTGCGCACTTACAGCGAGAGCAGTCAAAGCAAAAATCGAAAGGATAAGTCTTTTCATAGGTTGTGTAATAACAACAAATGTAAGGGATGAAAATCAAGAAAAAGTGTCAGCTAAACACTAGGAATCCATCCAGGTCAACTCGGCGTATTGGGTATTGACCTCCTTCAAGATTTCATCGACCTCTTGGGCATCCATGGACTGAACCAATCGCGTGCGGTATTCCTTAAAATCGGGCAATCCCTTGAAGTAGTTGGCGTAGTGTCGACGCATTTCAATCAAGCCCAAATTGTGGCCCTTCCACTCCAAACTTTTTCTGAGGTGAATTTTGCAGGCCTCCAATCGCTCTTCAAAACTGGGACCGGGCAAACGCTCACCGGTGTTCAAGTAGTGTTTGATTTCGCGAAATACCCAGGGGTAACCGATGCTGGCGCGGCCTATCATCAGCCCGTCTACTCCAAATCGATTCTTGTATTCCAAGGCTTTTTCTGGCCCGTCAATGTCGCCGTTTCCAAAAATGGGTATGCGCATTCGGGGATTGTTTTTTACCTCCCCAATGAGGGTCCAATCAGCTTCACCTTTGTACAACTGAACACGCGTTCGACCGTGAATCGAAAGGGCCTGAATGCCTACATCTTGAAGACGCTCGGCTACCTCCACGATATTTTTGGTTTTTTCATCCCAACCCAAACGGGTTTTGACCGTAACGGGCAAATGGGTCGCTTCGACAATGGCCTTGGTCATAGCCACCATCTTTTCGGGATTGGTCAATATACCCGCTCCCGCTCCTTTGCAAGCCACCTTTTTTACCGGGCAGCCGTAATTGATATCGATCAAATCGGGTTTGGCCAATGTGGCAATTTTCGTCGCCTCGACCATGCTCTCAATTTCGCTGCCGAAAATCTGAATGCCGATGGGGCGTTCGTATTCGAAAATGTCGAGTTTTTGAACGCTCTTAGCGGCGTCCCTGATCAGCCCCTCAGAACTGATAAACTCGGTGTACATCAAGTCAACCCCTTGTTGTTTGCACACAAATCGAAAAGGAGGGTCGCTGACATCCTCCATGGGAGCCAGAAGCAACGGGAAGTCTCCCAAGGCTATGTCGCCAATTTTTACCACCTTTGTGCAAAGGTAAAGCCCTCTAGCTTCCCATGCACGCTTCAGCTCTACGTCGTCCTTTTTCTTTATTCACCTTGGCCTTGGCTTTTTGCTTCATGGCAGTCTTTTTGCTGGCTGCGGCTTGGGTAGGGAAAATCGGTAGCACCTGGGATTCACGCCTGCTCAGCTGGGTTCAATTCGTATTGTACATGGGTGTGCCCAGCCTATTGGTGTTGGTGATATACGGGCAGAGTCCCGAATCAGTGGGCACCTTTTCACGACGTCATCCCTATACCCACTATGTGTGGACGCTGGTTTTGGCATTGATGACGCTTTCTTCAGTGGCTTTCCTCACCCAACTTACCGAAACCATCGCTGCAGGTGGCCGATTTGCAGCCTGGGCACAGACCTGGAACGATTCTCGAAGCCAAGCCTTAGAGGCGCTTTTGAGCGACCGAAGCCCCCAGGCACTGATGCTCGTTCTGTTTACCATGGCCCTCAGCCCGGCCGTATTGGAAGAGTTTTTCTTTCGGGGGATCGTGTTGCAATCTTTGTTGAATAGCCGAATGGGGACTTCCTTGTCCATCGTCATTCAAGCCTTGTTGTTCTCGGTGGTTCATTTGAGCCCTTATGAGTTTCTGGGCATATTCCTTTCGGGCATTTTACTGGGCTACTTGCGCACCGAAACCCAATCCCTTCTGCTTCCCATGCTGTTTCATTTCTTGTTCAACGGCATCACGTTGATCGCTCAATTTCAGTGGCCAGATCCTGAATCCCTGGAACAGTCCCTCAGCCACCCCATCATAGCGCTTATAGCCACAGCCATGGGGACATTAGCCCTTTACCGTCTTTCCAATTTTAGTCAAGCTCATGAATAACTTCATTCAACGCGCCTTAACGGGGTCCCTGTTTGTGCTGGGCATTGTTTTTCTGCTTCAATACGGTTCTGATTGGAGCGTTCATTTGCTATTAGCCGCCATCACCGCGGGCTGCATGCACGAGTACAATAAACTGATTGGCTTGAATTCCAAATGGCTCAGAGCTGCTTCCTTATTGGGTGTTTTGCTCTTTGTATTTGCCGATTTTACGCCGCGCGACCAATGGTCCCTTATGGGTGGCATGTCGTTGTTGGTGCTGGTTGTTTTCAGCCTTCAAGTCATCAGCAAAGAGAATCCCTTGGAACATTTTGCCCGCATTTTCCTAGGGGTTGCCTACATCGCTTTTCCCATGTACTCGGTGCACAGCTTGATGTATACAGACAACTTGATATTGGGTCTGTTCATTTTGGTTTGGACTTCTGACACGGGTGCCTATTTGAGCGGCAAGTGGTTGGGTAAGCATAAATTGCTTCCCAGCGTTAGCCCTGGAAAAACCTGGGAAGGGTTGATCGGCGGCACGATCCTAACCATGGCCGTAGCCTTGGTATTGAGCAACTGGACCCAAGCCCATGGCTCCCACCTTGTCCATTTCCTCAATATCAGCCCCGTGAAAGCCGTAGTTTGGGGCTTGGGTGTAGCCGTTTCAGGAACCTTGGGTGATTTGTTCGAAAGCCGACTCAAACGCATGGCGGGGGTCAAAGATTCGGGCAGCATTTTCCCGGGGCATGGGGGCTTTTTGGACCGCTTTGACGCCTTTCTTTTTGCAGCCCTTTTTACCAAAGCAATCTTCCAAGGTCCCTTGGCTATTTTTTAGGTAATTTTGCGCAGCATCTTCACTCATGAAAAGCGATACATCTTATTTGCTCAACGCAGACCCTGCAGCCATCGACCAGTTGTACTCCCAATACCAAGCTGACAAAGAATCGGTTGATTTTGGGTGGCGTAAATTTTTCGAGGGATACGACTTAGGAGCTGGTAAATACGAAAGTGGTGCCGCCATTTCTGAAGATGCCCTGAAAGAGATTCACGTCATGAACCTCATTCAAGGTTATCGCCAGCGCGGGCATCTGTTTTCCAAAACCAACCCGCTTCGCCAGCGACGCAGTTACAGTCCAAGCCTGGACTTGGTGAACTTTGGCCTGAGCCAAGCTGATTTGGAAACTACTTTCCAAGCCGGTGTTGAGGTCGGTTTAGGCCCTGCTAAACTCAAAGACATCGTTCAATTGCTGGAAACGACCTATTGCGGTTCGGTTGGATGCGAATTTTCCTACATTCGCGACCCCAAGCGCCGCGAATGGTTGCAGACTCGTTTCGAGAAGACCCGCAACGTACCCGAATTGACCACAGACGAGAAGCGCCATTTCTTGAAGAAAATCAACCAGGCCACGGTTTTCGAAAACTTCCTGCACAAAAAATACATTGGCCAAAAGCGCTTCAGCCTCGAAGGGTTGGAGGTTTTGGTTCCCGCCTTGGATGCCGTAATCCAATACGGAGCCGGCTTAGGCGTAGAAGAATTCGTGATGGGCATGGCCCACCGCGGTCGTTTGAACGTTCTGGCCAACATTTTCAACAAAACCTACGCCCAGATTTTTTCTGAATTCGAAGGAAAGGTCTTCCAAGGGGGTGATTTTGACGATTTTGAAGGAGACGTTAAATACCACTTGGGATACAGCGTAAACGTCGATACGGCCAGTGGCAAAAAAGTACACCTGAGGTTGGCCGACAACCCCAGCCATTTGGAGGCTGTCAATCCCGTTGTGAAGGGATTGGTTCGAGCCAAACTCGACCACAAATACCAAGGAGATGTAGACAAAATTTGCCCCATCCTGATTCACGGTGACTCGGCTGTAGCCGGCCAAGGTATCGTCTATGAGGTGGTTCAAATGAGCGGGTTGGAAAGCTATTACGTGGGAGGCACCATTCACATGGTGACCAACAACCAAATTGGTTTTACTACCTCTTACCTCGAGGCTCGTACCAGCACCTATTGCACAGACGTAGCCAAGGTCACCCTTTGCCCCGTGTTGCACGTGAACGCCGATGACGTAGAAGCCGTAGTACACGCCGTCAAACTGGCCATGGCCTACCGCTTGGAGTTCAACTCAGATGTATTCATCGACTTGCTTGGATACCGCAAATACGGCCACAACGAAGGCGATGAGCCTCGTTTCACGCAGCCCGATTTGTATAAGTTGATTGATAAGCACCCCAATCCAAGGGAGATATACAAAGCTCAGCTCATGCAACGCGGCGACATTGACGCCGATTTGGCCAAAGAAATGGAAGCCGAATTCCAGAACATGTTGCAAGCCAAATTCGAAGAAGCCAAGGGTGAATTCCAACCGGCTCCTTCTGAAATTCCCAATACCTGGGAAGGGTATCGCCATGCCGCGGCCAAAGACATGCAGAGTGAGACTCCGGGCACACAGGTCAGCGAAGCGCGAATCCAACATTTGGTGCAAAAGATCACCGCCTTACCGGCTGATCAATTGCCCATCAAAAAGGTTCAAAAGTTGTTCGAAGACCGCGCCGCTCAATGGAATAGCAATCAATTTGATTGGGCCATGGGCGAACTGTTGGCCTATGCTTCCCTGCTCGAAGAGAAACACCCGGTTCGCATTACCGGTCAAGATGTCGAACGCGGCACCTTTTCCCACCGACACGCCGTAGTTAAAAGCGAAGACAGCGCTAGCCGATACTGTCCCTTGAACCACATTTCAGAGGACCAGGCTCGCTTCTCGATATACAACAGTTTGCTCAGCGAATATGCCGTTTTGGGCTATGAGTACGGGTATTCTACGGCCACTCCCCAAGGTCTCACCATTTGGGAAGCTCAATTTGGAGATTTCTCCAACGGTGCCCAGATCATCATCGATCAATTCATTGCCTCTGCCGAAGCCAAGTGGGGTAAATTCAGCGGATTAACTCTCCTTCTTCCCCATGGTTATGAAGGGCAAGGTCCCGAACACTCCAGCGCACGTTTGGAACGCTACCTGCAACTCTGTGCCGGCTCGAACATGCAGGTCATGAACTGCACTACTCCTGCCAACTTGTTTCACGCCCTTCGCCGCCAATTGAAGCGCGATTTCACCATGCCATTGGTGATCATGAGCCCTAAGAGTTTGCTGCGTCATCCTCGTTGTGTGAGCCAACTCAGCGATTTCAGTCAAGAAGGTTTCCAAGAAATCATCCCCGACACAGCGGTGAGCGAAAAAGTGCGCAAAGTATTGTTCTGCAGCGGCAAGATTTATTACGAGCTCTTGGCCCAAAAAGAAGAACAGCAGCACAGCGATGTTGCCATCGTGCGCATCGAGCAACTGTATCCCTTGCCCGAATGGAAACTCAAGGAAGTATTCGAACAATACCCCGATGCCGAATACATGTGGGTACAAGAAGAACCCATGAACCAAGGAGCTTGGTTGCACCTGCACCGATATGAGTTCCCAGTAAAATTGCAGTATGCCGGCCGTCGTTCCAGCGCTAGCCCTGCAACAGGTTACAAGAAAGTGCACGATCGCGAACAGCAAGAGATCCTGGACAAGGCTTTCGCCTAACCCCATGATCAAGCCGGGTCAAACCCGCACATTTCCTTAAGATCGTCGTTCAAAGAGCGCAACGCTCTCTACATGGTGCGTATGCGGAAACATGTCGACAGGTTGCACCTTCACCAAACGATACGCTTCTTCCAAGAGTTTCGCATCGCGCGCCTGAGTGGCGGGGTTGCAACTGACATAAACCAAGCGTTTGGCTCTCATGTTTACCAAGCGCTCTACGACTGAGGGGTGCATTCCGTCGCGCGGGGGGTCGGTAATGATCACATCAGGCTCTCCGTGTTCAGCCACGAAATCAGCGGTCAACAAATCTTTCATGTCGCCTGCATAGAATTTCAAGTGGGACATTCCATTCAGCTCCATGTTTACTCGGGCATCAGCTATGGCTTCTTCTACGTATTCTATCCCTATGACTTCTTGGGCCTGGTCGGCCACGTACAAAGCAATGCTGCCCGTTCCTGTGTACAAGTCATATACCCGTTCGCTCCCGCTTAATTGGGCAAAGGACTTGGTCAGGTCATACAAACGCTGCGCTTGACGGGTATTGGTTTGAAAGAAACTTTGGGCTTGAATGGCATATTGGCGCTCACCCAATCGCTCCATGAGTACCTTTTCTCCCGAGTATACCTTGACCTCCAGCCCGTGCAAGGTGTCGTTTTTCTTGTCGTTGATCACGTAAAGCAGAGAACTAATTTGGGCAAATTCACGCTTCAAATAGGCCATCACGGCCTCTACCTCATCGCATTGATAAAAGAAAGACACCAGCACCATCCATTGGCCCTGAGCATTGCAGCGCAAGAGCAGGTTTCTCATCAAACCTTCTTGCTTGACCAAATTGAAAAAGGAGATTCCCTGAGCTTCGCAAAATTGCTTCAAACCGCGGTGAATGGCATTGACATAATCAGGCATCAGATGGCAGGCTTGCACATCCAAGACCTTGTCAAAACGCCCGGGTATATGAAATCCCAATCCTTGGGGACGCACCGGGTTTTCTTTATCAAACTCAAGCACCCAAGCTTGATCGCTGAAAGTCAAATCCAGTTTATTGCGGTAGGCATAGGTCTCGTCTGCGCCCAAAATGGGGAGGAGTTCAAAGCCGCTTTGACCGCCCAACCGTTCCAGGGCATCTTGCACTTGTTGGCTCTTAGCCTTCAATTGCTCGGCGTAGTCCAAATGTTGCCACTTGCAGCCGCCGCAGGTGCCAAAATGTTGACAGCGGGGCTCTACACGCAAGGGAGATGGCTCAATCAAGCGTACAATGCGCGCTTCCATGTAGTTTTTCTTGCGCTTGACCACCTGTATATCAGCCAGGTCGCCGGGAGCCGCAAACTTGACAAAAACCACTTGTTCATCGATGCGGGCAATGCAATTGCCTTCGGCCACCGCTGCGCCGATGCGCACTGACTCGTACAAGGCATATTCCTTGCGCTTTTGACGACGTCCACCCATGTTATTTGGAATTCAGCGCTAGGCTCAACAAGCGTAAAAAGTCAGCTGATTCCAGGTAGCCGGGTTGGTTGTACCGAACCTCGTTAACGCCAGGATGCATCCAGAAGAAGGTAGTGGGATAACCGGTAGACTCCCCATAACTCAACCACTGGTGAAAACTGGTTTGATTGAAGGACTTGCCGCCCAATTGAAAATTCTTGGCCACTTCGGGGTTGAATTTCACGCAGATGAAATCTCGATTCAATGCTTCAATCACCCGAACATCGGTATAGGTCTTTTTGTCCATGACCTTGCACCAACCGCACCAATCGGTGTACGCGTCGATGAGCAAAACCTTTTTCTCGGCAACGGCCTTGGCGTACCCTTCTTCAATGCCAAACCAGGTCAACTCGTTCGAAATCGGCTCTTGGCTGGCTGCCTCTGTCACTGGCTTAGGTACGGTTGAATCAGCAAGCGTTTCGGGAGCAGCCGTTTGAAGGGCTTCTATGGGGGCATCCTGGGCCACTTGGGTTTCTTGCGATTGGCAAGAGCTGGGGCCGCTTAGCAAACTCAGGCTTGCCAGGGAAAAAAGCAGCATTTTCATGCTGCAAATGTAAGACAAAGATGGCCTGCCCTGTGTGACTGCGGTTGCAGGCAACATGCTGACCACCCATAGTCCCCTGCATTGGGAATGTACAAACGGCCAGGGCTGCCGCGGCCTGAAGAGGCCCAGTCTGATGGGCTACAGAATGCTTGTTTTGAAACTGATGTCCAAGGCTTTCACGCTATGAGTCAAGGCCCCTAGGCTGATGAAGTCTACCTGGGTTTCTGCGTATTCTTTGAGGTTGCCCAAATGAATGCCCCCCGAGGCTTCTGTTTCCACGCGACCTTGAATCAAGGAAAGGGCTTCCCGAATGAGGGCAGGGCTGAAGTTGTCAAGCATGACGCGTTGAACCCCTTCACAGTCCAAGGCCTCCCTGACTTCATTCAGATTGCGCGTTTCTACCTCCAAGGCCAAGTCCAGACCCTGCTGCTGGCGATGGCGATTGACGGCTTCTACTGCCTGACGAATGCCCCCAGCGGTATCGATGTGGTTATCCTTGAGCATGTACATATCGTACAGGCCCATGCGGTGGTTTTCTCCCCCACCCATTTTCACCGACCATTTCTCCAACGAGCGAAGCCCAGGCAAGGTCTTGCGCGTATCCAAAATACGGGTAGGGCTTTGCACCGATTGAACGATGCGAACCGCTCGTTGGGTAGCCGTTGCAATGCCCGAAGCATGTTGCAACAAATTGAGCATGAGGCGCTCAGCTGAAAGCAGCGATTGTGCCGAACCCCTCACTTCAGCCAGCAGCGTACCCGCGGGCAACCATTGGCCATCGGCCACATGGGCTTGAAAGTCCAATTCGGGATTGACTTGCAGCAGCAGTGCTTTGGCCATTTCCAGGCCAACGACCATGCCCTCCTCTTTCAGGAGCATGCGCGAATGCGCTTGGGCCTGAGCGGGAATGCAGGCCAAGGTGCTTACATCACCGCTAGCCAAATCTTCGTTTAGCCAGGCTTCTACCTGCCTTTGCCAGGCCTCGCTGTAAAAATCCATTAGGGCTTCACCAAAGGACTGACCGCCTTAGCCCCTTGCTCCGATTGCACCATGATCAAATATGTTCCAGAGGGCAAATCAGCCAAGGGGATTTCCAATGCTGAACCGCCCAGATCAGAAGCCGACCAAACGACGCGTTCAAAATAATCAACCAGCTGAACCTCAACCTGCTGACCGGCAAATGCGCTCAAATCAACGTGAGCAAAGGCGCTAGCAGGGTTTGGATATACCTCAATGGAACGCTGATCGGCCCGTTTCACAGCATTGACCTTTCCTTCGCAGGCATCGCCTGTGGGCACGAAACTCATGTCGCTAAAGTCAATGTAACAGGCCCATTCGGGATGGTCTACGAAGGGGTTGCGGTTGCCTTGCACCGAAGCTATGTATTCGCAGCGCGCAATCTCCCAGTTGCTAGGTGGGAACTGTTGACTCCACTTTTTGAGCAAATACTGATCCTGGTCGGTTCCCAAAAAGGTATTCGAGGTGGGAATGGTAAAAGGCTTGTCGCTTTTGTGGTAAGTAGCGCAGATGTAGAAATTGGAACGCGCCAAGGCTCCTTTGGCGAAATCGCGGGGTTCATACACAAACTCACCCAAAGAATCGCGGCCAAATTTACCGGCATAAAATTCAGAAGAAATGGTCTTGACCACTCCCATTGGGTAATTGGAACGAACGGCGTTGGCCCCGTTCTGATTGACGGTCCACAAAATGTACAAGTCGCTGTAGTTGGAACTGTCTTGGCTGCTCTCACCCATCCAGCTGTAGGGATAGGAGTGTTCGCGTGACATGCTGCTGAACACAAAAGGAGGGGTGAACACTTGTTTCCATCCGCTGTAGAAACATTCCATGGCCTTCTGACCACCCACGGTATCGTAGGCCTCGAAGTTATTGACCACGGTATTGATGTAGTTGGAATAGTAAACGCGAAAATGCGGATTGACCTTCGCTCGCAACTTGCTTATAAAGTCAGCATCACCCGTAGAAATGCCGTTGTAGTAGGTGCCAGGAGTCAAGCCGGGGGTCGTAAGGCTCAAGGAAGCAAACGAATCGTTGTAGTTCAAAAATGTACCGTAACCGTTCAAGGCATAAGCCCTGAAATCGTATTGGGTATTGGCCTTGATTTTGTCGATTTCCATGCTTCCCGATGGGCCCAGGTACACCACGCGGCTGCTGCCCACATACCCGCCTTGTTCGTAGACCTTACCGTCTTGGGGCAGGTCAGTTCCCTGCACCACCATCAGGGCATCAGCCTGGGCATGAGAACCGGTTGCCCAAACGCGGTAAGCCTTGTTGTTGCTGACAACCAAAGAAGGTTTGCCAATGGGCTGAGAGGCTATACCACCGACAATGCTATATAAATTCAAGGCAAAGGCCCCGTTTTCGGGATCGTTGCTATTCAAGGTAGCCGTGGCTTTGTAAGAACCGCTGTTGCTAGCGCTGAGTCCCAAGACCAAATCGCTGCTTTCACCGGGCTTCAAAGTCAAAGGAAGGCTGGTCTTTACCGAAAAATTCCCAGCTGATGCGCCAGTGAATTGAACGCTTTGGAGCGTCAAATCTTCGACCGTTGAGATGTTCTTCAAGGCGAACACAATGGAGGTATCGCTGCCGCTTTTAACCGTTGCACCGGGCACTTGTTCGGCGCCTTGATAGGCCACTTTGATCTCGGGCAACAAGCCTCCTGAAGCGGGACCGATGTATACATCATCCATAGCCACGTTGAATCCCGAGGCCTTGCTCGTGTAGAAAAAGCGTACGAAACGCGAACTTGACTTCAGTTTATCAATCACCTGCACAAATGACAATGACATGCTGTTGTCGTAAGCGTGTACGGTGCTCCAGCTATTTCCATCGCTAGACTCTTCGACCATGAATTTTCCTTCCCAGGAATTGCTTCCAGTGCCCCGAATCCAATAGCGCAGGGTATCGGGCTTGGATGAAAATTCAACCATGAGGTATTCACCCGTTCCATCGAACTTGATGGCAAATGGGCCTGACACGTAATAACCAGCACCTGAATAGGTTTCGTTGCCGTTGTTCTTGCTCAGGTCTTTGCTCCAACCCGTTGGTGGCGTGGTAATGGCCGTAAAATCCCATGATGTGGGCAAAGTGGCTTGGGCATTCAGGCCCATGGCTGCGGCAAGAGCCGCTATCAATAGCAAATTTCTCATGTTAAAAGCTCAATCGTATTCCTGTGGTGTACCGCAATCCCTGCGACACATAAACCTCCAAGTTTTCGGGCTTGAAGGTAGCCCCGGGATCCCCATTCACGGTGCGGTGTTGGGCATCGCTGATGTACAAGTTGTTGGTGATGTTGTTGGCAGACCCGTAGATCGAAACGCGCAAACCGTTGCTCATGGTAAAGCGATAACCTGCGGTGAGGTTGAGGTACCAATAATCGGGCAGGCGTATGGATTCAGTGCGGGCGTAAGCGCCTTGCAACGCAGTGGGATCGAAGTCTGCGAATTGCTTGGCAAAACGAACGTATTGGGCACTGACGTAGGCTCCTTTCAACTGGGTAGGCTCCCATCGAATCAAAAAGGCTTGTTGGTTTTGAGCCGCATCCCCCACGTGCACCCCTGTGGCATCGAAATCAACCACACCAATGGAATCACCTTGGTCGTTCTGCACGATGGCTCGGCTTCCGCTTGACCAAATCCAATCACCAATGGATTGACTAAATTCAATGCTCATGCCATCTCCAGCCTTGAATGAGGCTTGGAGCTCTTGACCCATGTGCCTGGCTGAAATGTTGTTGATGTTGTAAGAGAAGGTATTCCCATCGGGATCGGTGAAAACGGGCAAGTAATCAGCGGGCTTGTTCACCCAATTGGTGTAGTACGCGTTCCAATTCAAGGCCAAGCGGCGGCTGTGGTATCCCAAACCGGCTTCGGCCGAGTATACCAACTCATTTTTAGCCGACTGAACGACGCGGTTGCGGGTGTCAAAAACGTTGTTGAATCGAGTGGGGCGATTCAAATATCCGAGGTTGGTAAACACGTTGAGCTTGCGGCTGATGTTTTGATTGAAACCGGCCTTGGCGGTCAATCCTTGGCGAAACACCCAGTCGGTCGCAGTGGCAACTCCCCGAACTGGACCGTTGAAATAATCGATGCGCTGATACCAGCTACCCGAGCTGCTCAGGTTCAAGAAAGCACTGCTGCGCGCCCTTGAATATTCCAACTCGCCAAACAATCCTGCCCAACGAACCAAGCCATCGTTGTGGTAACCGTGAATATCCCCCACGCGGTACATATGCTTGGCATCGTAAGCCGGGTTCAAATCCCTTACGTCGGGAATGAAATAATCACCGCCCAACAAATCATAGGCTTCACGGTAGTGCTGGCCGCGGTAGGTTCTGAGGTCAATGCCCCCGGTGAGGTTCCAGCGATCGTTCAACTTGCGCTGAACCGTACTCAGAGCGCCCAACCAAGTATGGTTGTTTACGCTGCGCTGAATGACGCCCATCGATTTCTTTTCGGTACTGCTGTAAAGGGGGTCGATGGGGTCGACGAAGAAGTTCCCCGATGTGTTCAAGAACCATATATCTTGAAAATTATACTGGCCGTACAAAGAGGGGTATTGCTTGATGCGGCTGCCGTATGCAGAGGTTCCCCCGCCGGTGCCCACCGACAAATAAACGGTCGATGAAATCAGCCACTTATCACTGGGCTTCCAATCGTGTTTCAGGTAAATTTGAGGCTTGTGGAACATGTTTTCGCGCTCGTTCATGCGGCGCAGACTTCCCCAAGTGGTATCGCCCGTATTGGGATCGATGGTGGCCTCGTAGAATTCTCCCCAGTGCTGATTGTAGCGACGACCCATGTCGACAGCCATGTTGGGGTTGTTGGGGTCGTACATGTTCATGTCTTGCGCAAAAGCCGCATCGTACAACTGCAAACGGGCTCTGAAACTGCGCTGACCGTGGCTTTGAGGTGCGCCCATGGCCGTAAAGGACAAGGTGTGCTTCTGGCCCCACTGCTTTTCAACCTTAGCAAAATAGGCATACATGTCATCATACAAGGCATCTACATACCCCGTTGATGAGCGTTTGGTGAAGTTCATGGTGAAGCCCCAATCGCCGGGCAAGCGACCGCTGGCGTAGGTAAAGCCAAACTTCTGGTAGCGGGAATCGCCGGTTTCTACATTGGCCTCCAAGTATTCTTTGTTGCCCAATCCTTTGGTGATGATGTTCATGGTCCCCCCCACGGCGGGATTGGCAATGCGGCTAGAACCCAAACCGCGCTGAACTTGTGTCAATGCTGTTACCGAAGACAATCCAAACCAATTGGACCAATAAACCCAACCGTTCTCCATGTCATTGACGGGGATACCGTCTATCATGACCGCGATGTTGCGCTGGTTAAAACCGCGAATCGTGATGCGGGCATCTCCCGCACCGCCGCCCTGTGAAGTTGCATAAACCCCAGGGGTTTGGTTCAACAACAGGGGCATATCTTGGCTTCCCAAGCGCTCAGCCAAATCGCGGCTGCTCAGGTTGCTGTAGGCAATGGGAGTTTTGCGATCCTTGGCAATCGAGGCTGTGATCTGCACCGCTTGAATGGAAGAACCCAAATCTTCCAGATGAAAAACCAAACCGCTCACCAGGGGACGATCGCCCTGAACGAACAAGGTATCGCTTCGGTAGCCATCCAATTGGGCCACCAAACTGTATTCGCCCATGGGCAAACTGAGTTCAAAGAGCCCTTGGGAATTGGATTCAGTAGCGATGCTTTTGGCCGAAACCCGAACGCCGCTCAGGTACTCGTCGGTCACAGCATCCACCACACGTCCTTTGATCAGAACCTGGGCTTGCGCCACCGACAGCAGGGACAAGAATAGCCCCAACAGCTTGGCTTTCTTCATGTTTATTCTTTAACGAATCGAATCGAACGCGAACCCTCTAAACCGGCCAACTGCAAGGTGTAGATGCCGGCAGACAAAGACTCCACATTCAAAACGGCACCGGCATAGCCTGCCATGGGCGTCAAAGCCACTGCAAAGGACTGACCCGCTGCATTGATGGCTACGGCTGAGCGAACCTCCATGCCCATTACACTCAAAGCAGACTGCGCGGGGTTGGGGAATGCCCAAACAGGAATCTCCTGAGTCCATTCGCTCACGGACAGGGTGTTGCATCCGCATTCGTGCATACCCAATGAATCGAACATGTTTTGGGGATGAACGTTCCACTCAACCGAGGGGTTGAAAGAAGATGGGTTTTTCGTCACACCCGTCATCACCGAAGGCTTGCGAATCAAGGTTTTGTTGATGGTGTACCACAAACCCAAACCGTTGTTGTACGGGAATGAGTCGCTCCAAGCTGGATTGGGACGCTCGCCAATGCGGCCAAAAATATCGACAGGCACATAGTTAGCGCCTGATTTCTTGTCCAAGCTCAAGGCATCGTCGCCATTGAAACTCATGGAATAAGAAGTATTGTAATCTTTGCTCAAAAACAAATCTGCCTTCAAACGCAGGTCCAAAACCACGGGAGTGTCTTGGCCGGTTTGGGTCGTATCGCGGCGATCGAGGACCACTACCAAAACGTCTTTGGGAGCCAAAGTACCCGTAAGGGCGTCTGAATATTGGGGCGTCCAAGAAGCTGAGCCATTCTGCCAACGGGTAATGCGGTATTGGCTCAAATCTACAGGCGATTCAGTGGGGTTGTAGATCTCCAATGCCTTGTTGTTTCGAGAACCCTCAACGTATTCAGAGATAAACAATTCTGAGCATTGGGCTTGAACAGCAAAAGCGCTAAAAGCCGTGATAAATCCTAATAAAGTGCGGCGCATAGTTTCTAATTGATTGATTTTGTATTGCAAATTTGCCTAAAAAATGCCGCTATGCCAAGGGATTCACGGGTATATTGCAATTCCTTAACCAAGGCATGGGTAATTTTGCATTTTCTGCAAAAAATAATACGTGAATCGCATGAAAAAATTCTTCGGTGTTGGGTTGGTTTTGATGGCCGTTTCGGCGTGCCGAACCCCAGTCCAGTTGCGGGATGCCCATAATTACACCATCGACCAAAGCTCCTTTTACGATTCAGCTAGTGCGGCCGTACTGGTCCCCTACCAGGCCTCCTTGACCGACTCCATGAGCACCATCATTGGGCACACCGAAACTCCTTTGATGAACACTCGAAAAACCGGCAATTTAGGTCGGGTTATGGCCGACTACACCTTGGAATACGCCAATCGATATTGCCAAGAGAACAACCAAGCCCCTTGCGACTTTGCGGTTTTGAACAACGGCGGCATACGCAATTCCATCGGGGTTGGACCCATCAGTTTGGGCCATGTTTTCGAGGTCAGCCCATTTGAAAACAAATTGGTGATCGTTCAATTGAACGGGCGCCAAACGGCTGAACTCTTGGAATTCATTGCCGCGCAAGAAGGCACTCCCCTGGCCGGTGCTGAGATTGAATTTCGCTCGCAAGCCCCGTTCTTGGTTAAGGCGCAGGTCCAAGGTCAAGCTTTCGATAGCCGCCGCTCATACCGCGTTGCCACCAACGATTACATGGCTTTGGGTGGCGATCGATTTACGATGTTTTTAAATCCCGAGTCCTTCGAAGAAACCCCCTGGATGATTCGGGATGTTTTGCTCTGGGGTTTGGGATCAGAAACCCAGCGCTTTCAGCATGTT
>Ga0222713_10003658_pt1 | contig 15804 bp, 27 predicted proteins | sample C33_649DmetaG_FD_165061 | JGI IMG/M metagenome (GOLD analysis project Ga0222713, IMG submission 165061) | Estuarine water microbial communities from San Francisco Bay, California, United States - C33_649D | ecosystem: Environmental > Aquatic > Marine > Unclassified | place: USA: California...
AACCAATTATAATAAACGTCTAAAAAACCTCAGACAAGATTTTCAACGTGATGAATTTGAGCGTATGCAAAATCTAAAAAATAGTCTTCGTAAAACATTTGGTGGTACTAAAGCTGATGTTGATGAGTTTATAGAAAAACATGCTTTTGGCACTACAGATGAAGTAATCAGACATTATCCTAATTGGTTAAAGTTAACAAAAGAAGACAATCTTCCTTTTTAAAAACGCATTTGGCTAAATTAAGTTTTATATTTATATTAAATCGTTATGAAAGTATCTCACGAAGTTCCATTATCGTTATTAGAAATGTCTAAAAGTTTTAATGACTATGATTATTGCTTACCTCATTTGCTAGACAAATATGAGGAATATGAAAAATATTTTAGATGGGCTAAAGAAAATAATCGTTATATCATTATGGATAATTCATTACATGAATTAGGTCATGCATATGATACTGATCGTTTAATATATTGGATTAATAAACTACAACCAGATGAATTTATTGTTCCTGATGTATGGGAAAACATGGAGGCATCATTACAAAATGCTGCTGAATGGGCTAAAATTGAACTTCCACCTCATATTATTAAAGTAGCTGTTGTTCAAGCTAAAAGTTTTTATGAAGCTGCTGAATGCTATCAAAAATATAAATCATTAGGTTATAGAAAAATAGCATTTTCATATGGTGCTTCTTATTATGCTAATGAGTTTCCTCACCCAACCCCATCTGTAGCAACAGCAGTAGGACGAGTATATGTTGTGAGTAAATTATATCATCAAGGTGTTATTAAAGAAACAGATAATGTTCACTTGTTAGGATGTGCTGTTCCGCAAGAGTTTGCTCATTATAAAAATATGCCGTTTATTACTACTATTGATACATCAAATCCTATTATGGCTGCAATTGAAGGTACAGTCTATGAGCCATATGGTTTAGATCAAAAGCCTAAAACTAAAATTGATGAGGTTATAGATAGTAAATTTGATAAAGCACAAATTGGAAAAGTTATTTTAAATACTAAATATTTTAGAACAATCAATGGAATATAAATCACTTTATGATTACCTAGGCAGAGCTGCTGGTAGTGAATTAGGAAAACAAGTAGCAGAAGCTGCTATGCGAGATGGCATTAAATTACAAACTCGACAAGTATCTAACCCAAAATATGAAGGTGTAGTGATGCTATATCCTTCAGATTGGCTCAGTAATTATTTTAACCCTGAGTTGCCATCATTAAAAGATTTGAAAAATTTACCATTTTAATAAATAAAAACAATAAAAGTTATGCCTTATTTTTCTACAGACGCAGAATTAGACATTTCAATTGATGAATTCCTTTCCGAATGTGATTCAGGAGATATTAAAGAGCTTATTAATGCACTTATTGAAGATGGTCATTTAACTCCAAAACAGGTATTTAACCATAAAGCATCTGGAGTAACACCAATGGAACAAGATTACATTAGTATGTGTAATAAGATATCTGATAAATTCTATCAGATGAGTAATGAAGATATTCAAGTATTAGAAACCTTATATAAAAAATATTGTTAATATGAAAAAACAAGCAGTGTTATCATTAAGTGGAGGAATGGATAGCTCCACATTGCTGCTTCATCTACTTGCCCATGGCTATGAAGTAACAGCGTTATCATTTGATTATGGACAAAAACATAATGTTGAATTAGAACGTGCTAAAGATTTAGTTAAGTACATTAATGGGAACTCCGCTCGTTTATTCCATCATGATCATGCTCCAAGCGGATTTGAAGAAATTTATCCATTAGTAAAACATCAAGTAATTGAACTTAAAGGATTATCTGAACTATTAAACTCATCATTAGTAACTGGAGGTGAAGAAGTACCTGAAGGACACTACGCTGAAGAAAATATGAAAGCAACAGTAGTTCCTAATCGTAATAAGATTTTTAGTTCAATTATTCAAGCAGTTGCATTATCAATTGCTGAGCAAAAGAATACTGAGTGTGCTATTGCGATGGGTATTCATGCTGGTGATCATGCTATCTATCCTGACTGTCGTCAAGAATTTAGAGATATTGATTTTGAAGCGTTCAAAGCAGGCAATTGGGGAAGTGAGAAAGTAAAAATTTATACTCCATATCTTGATACTGATAAATTTGGTATACTACAAGATGGAGACGACTGCTCAGGCGAGTTAAACTTAAACTTTAATGAAGTATATAAACGTACTAATACATCTTATAAACCAATTCATTGGACTTGGACAGATGTGAATGGTGAAATTCGTTCTAAATGGTACTCAGATTATAAATCAGCATCATCTGTAGAACGTATTGAAGCATTTATGAAACTAGGTAAACCTGATCCTGTAGAATATGCAGATGAAAATGGTCCTACAACTTGGAGAATAGTAACAGAACATGTAAAACAAATATTAGAAAATCATGCCAACATCTAAAAAACGAGGTGGGAAGAAAGCCCACAACAGCCGAATTAAAAAACGTAATATTAATATCGCTAACACTAAAAGAGCTTATGAAAAAATATACAATAATGTTCTTCAAGCTCATTTAGAAAAAACAAACCAAGAAAAAAATGAAACATCCGAATCCGAAGAAACACCAGCAAATTAGTTTAGCTAAATCAGCTTTACGAATTATAGGCTATTTTGCTTTATTGATTGAACCAATATCTGCTATCACATTATTAGTATGTAGTGAAGCTTTAGGCATATGGGAGGAATTAGTATGAACAAACAATTATTTTATTATAGTGCACCATGGTGCAAACCATGTGAAACATTAGGTCCAATTATGGATCAAGTAAATAAACAAATTCCTGTTCGTAAAATTAATATTGATTATGCTGATCCGGAACTATTACAAAAACTTAATATTAGAAACATTCCTGTAGTGATATTAACAGAAAATGAACAAGAAGTTCGCAGATTTACAGGAGTTAAAACTTTTAATCAAATTATAGACTGGTTGAATTATGGCTGAATTTAGTAAACAATGGGCAGAAATCAATGATCCTGAGTTTGGATGGGACTTTGATATTGAAGAAATTGCCTTACAATTAAAACCAAACCATTATGTACCTATTATATGTGAAGGATTTGGCTTCATCGCTGTAGGTAAAGATGAAAATGATGATATTATGCTCGCTATACCTACAGGCGAATCTGAAAAAGATGAAAATGATCAAATTATTGAAACTGTAGTTTGGCAACCTTATAAAGACATCATAAATTCATAATAATATGAAATTCCAATCAACAAAACTATTTGACGGATACTCAGCTTGTTTTCGTCAATGGAAAGCAGAAGATACTCATTGTAAATATCTACATGGTTATGCTATATCTTTTAAAGTATGGTTTGAAGGTGATTTAGATGAACGCAATTGGGTATTTGATTTTGGAGGCATGAAACGTGCTAAAACTAAAATGAATGGTATGTCTCCTAAAGATTATTTTGCTTGGTTACTTGATCATACTACTATTGTAGCGCAAGATGATCCATATTTAGAGCAATTTAAACAAATGCATAATGATGGTATAATCCAATTAAGAATCATGGAGGCTATAGGATGTGAGCGTTTTGCTCAATATATATATGATATCATTAACAGTTTTCTTGAATTAGAAACAGATAATCGTGTACGTGCTACTAAAGTTGAAGTTTATGAACATGAACGAAATAGTGCTAGTTATGGAGAATAATTACTGGACCTCAACTCCAACATATAATATTAATTTTATTTATACTTATGAAACCAGGAAGAATAACTGATTATAGTAAAGTACTACCAATTGTAGAACTATACCCCGCAGTACAAAGTGAAGGCAGTAGAGCCGGGATGCCTACTATTGTTATTAGAACTACAGGCTGTACTCACAGATGTTGGTTTGGAGAAGGTGGATGGTGTGATTCATGGTACACCTCAATCCATCCTGAAAAAGGTAAATATAATTTCAATAATATAATTGAAATGTATAATAAATACCCACACGCAAGAGAAATGATGTTAACAGGTGGTTCACCAACTATGCATCCTGATCTTGTTAATGAACTTACTCATTTTGCTCATCAGCGTGGACTATTTATAACAATAGAAACTGAAGGTTCCCATTTCATTGAAACAGATTATCCGATTGGCTTGGTATCTTTGTCTCCTAAGTTTAGTAATAGTAATCCTAGGATTGGGATTCTTACTCCACAAAATAAAGAAGTAGATCAGAAAATGGTAGATCAACATAACAAGTTGCGTCTTAATAAAGAAGCAATTAGACAAATGATTGATTATCATGATGATTTTCATTTTAAGCCTGTTTGTAATCCTATTGAGATGCCTGAAGTATGGGAAGAAATAGAGACATTTAGGAATGAAATGGATATTTCAAAGCGTAAGACTTGGATTATGCCTCCTGGTGATACTAGAGAAGAATTAATTCGAGTTTACCCTATGGTAATGGATTTCTGTAGAGACAATGGATATAACTTTACAGGTAGAGAACATATAATTGCTTTTGATGTTCAACGGTGTGTTTAATCCTAAATAAAGAGTATAATATGGATAAAAAATTACTAAAAGAAACAGTAGAAAAAGAAAATGTTATATTGTTTTTCTACACTGAATGGTGTGGTGGTTGCAAAGTAGCAACTCCAATGGTTCAAAAAATAGCTACTAAACTTAATCTTAGAACAATTCGAATTAATGAAAATACTGAGTTAGAAGAAGAATATGAAGTAGATTACTACCCTCACCTTATTTTAGCTAATAAAGGTAAACTTAGACATTATCCAGGAACAGCCATGATAAAAATTCTATATGAAAGCATTGTTTGAAAAATATCAAATTGAAGACCGAATTAAGAAAATTTCTCTTCAAATTTTAAATCGCCACAAAGAAGAAAAAATACCTATTGTTATGGTATGTGTTCTGAATGGTGGATTTTTATTTTACACTAAATTAGTAGAACAACTAGCTACTCTTGATCCAATGTGTGATTTTATTAGAGTAAAATCATATAGAGGAAGAGAACATGAAGTACCTGAAATTATTATTCCCGCATCACTAGATGTTAAAGACAAATATGTTTATATTGTAGATGACATTTATGATACAGGATTAACAATGCAAGTACTAAGAAACCAGTTCACTGATGCTGGAGCGTTTGGAGTTAGTGTAGTAACACTTATCAAACGAACTATTAATGAAGTAGATATGCCTGTTGGTTCTATCTATGGATTTGAGGTTCATGATGAATGGGTTATTGGTTTTGGCATGGATGATGAAGATGGGAGAAAAAGAAGTCTGCCATATATTTTGGCAATATAAAAATAATAAGTTATATTAAGTTATATGGAAAATAATAGAAGAAAATTTCACAACGACATTGAATGTGTCCCTACAGGTTTTGCTAATGGCTCAGCAACCGATAAGCCTTTAACAAACGAAGAAAAACAACAAATGATTGAAGAAGCTACTATTCATTTTGGTAACTTCTTAACAGCACTAAAATGTGATTGGCAAAATGATCCTAACTCTGCTGATACACCTCGTCGTGTAGCTAAAGCATATGTTAATGATTTGTGGGCTGGTCGTTATAATGGATTTACAGACATTACTTCATTCCCATCAGACGGATATGATGGAGTGATTATTGAACGTAATATCCCACTAACATCAATGTGTTCTCACCACCATCAAACAATTAGTGGTGTAGTTCATATTGGTTATATTGCTGGTGAAAAAGGCCGAGTGATTGGTTTATCTAAACTAAATCGTATTGTAGAGCACTTTGGTCGTAGAGGTGCTATTCAAGAACAATTAACTGCTGCTATTCATCAAGCTGTAAATAAGGTTTGTGAAGGTAATAGAGGTGTAGTTGTAACTGTAGTAGCAGGTCATAACTGTGTAAGTTGTAGAGGTGTTAAACATCAAGGTGCCGCTATGATTACTACTAAAGCATCAGGTGTGTTTATGGAAAACGACAACTTAGCACGTAAAGAATTTTTTGATTCACTTAAAATAAATAATGGTCATGTCTCAATTTAAAACAATAGATTACAACACAGTGAAAAAAGCAATGCAATCAGTTGCATTTGTTGATGAAGTAGAAGTATTCAACAAAACAATGGGTAAACCAAACAATTACTCTCCAGTTATTCCTGAAGAAAAGGAATGGATGTTTGTTTATAATTTTATTCTAGAGGAACTAGAGGAATATAAAGAAGCATGTCAACAAGGAGATATTGTAGGTGTATTAGATGCTCTATGTGATATCACATATGTTTCATTAGGTAATGGAACTATGTTACATGGTTTAAAAGGTCAAATTAAAGACGCGTATGCTGAAGTACAAGCTTCAAATATGAGTAAGGTTTGTAAAACAGAAGCTGAAGCACAACAAACTGTTAATCGCAGAACAGTAGAACAAGGAATGGAATGTCATTATGAAAAACAAGGTGACTATTGGGTAGTATATCGTACTTCTGATCGTAAGGTTATGAAGTCAATTAATTACTTTAAACCAAATCTTGAACAGTTTTTTAAATGATAGTTCATTATCTATGGATTGGGAGTAACAAAGTACCTAATAGCTACTTTAATAATCTTAATCAATGTGTTAGATTAAATCCTGTTTGTGATTTTATATTATGGGATGACGAAAAATGTTTAGAATTACTTAAAGAGTATAAAATGGTAGACTATTGGAATAGTTTACCTACTCTTATAAGTAAATGTTGTATGATGAGATATCTTATTTTAGATAAAATGGGAGGCATCTATACTGATTTTGATATATGGTGGAATGAATCATTTGAAGAAATTTTATCATTAGTTTATAAAGACACTGATCTGTTATTATCATATAACAACTACTCATCTATGATAGTAGATAACAAACCAGTTAATGTCTTAGACGACCCATTTATATTTAGTAAACCCGGAATATTAAAATCATGTGTAGAATATTGTCAAACTAGAATAAATTTAGTTAATGATGGAGACACATATTTAAAAACAGGTGAGTTAAAAACTCATAAATTAGAACCTGTAGGACCGTTTGGCCTTACAGAGTGGTTAATTAAATTTAATATTAGTTTTGATAGTTTTCCACAAGTTGGATATTTAGATCAATTTAAAGGAAAATTTGGTTATCACGATCAAAAAACAAATTGGAATAATTAAAAGGTTATGTATCAATCAATTTACTATGATTTTAGCACTTACACTTATTATTTGCGAGATGATAAACAAGGTTGGATGGAGTTCCAATATCAGCCTACTTATTGGCAACGTACAAATGAATGGTCTGAAAATGCTAGACCTGTTCTAACAGGTGGTTGGGCTGTACCAACTAAAAAATATAGTAAAGATGATCCTGATTTGTTAGAAAAAGATATTGATAAGTCACTTGTTGTATTACGAGAGTTATATTATAAAGAAGATGATGTTGTGCCTACTTGGCATAACATAGTTTATATTGATATTGAGATTGAAATGGGAGGTGCTTTGACACCTCACTATATTCAACAAGCACCTATGCCTCTTACATCTATTGCTCTTATAGATGTGACTGCTAAACAAAAGATATGTTTTGTTGTTGACCCATCTGGTCAAATTAAAGAAACAAATCAAGATGGTAAGTTAATTATACCTTGTAGAAACGAAAAAGAACTAATAGGTAAATTCTTATCTAAGTTTGAAGAACTAGACCCTACTATATTAGTTGGTTACAATTCAGATTACTTTGATATGCCTTACTTATATTTTCGAATTAAGCAAGTTGTAGGTGAAGATGAGGTACTACGTTTATCTCCAATTAGAAAGGTAACTGCTAGAGAATTTAATGGTGAAAACCAAATCACTATTGGAGGTGTTAATTGTCTAGACTATATGTTGCTTCATAAAAAATATATTATGAAGGAAGAACCATCATATAAATTAGGTGACATTGGAACTAGATATGTTAACTTAGGTAAAATTGAATATGAAGGTAATTTAAACACATTGTTTAAAGACGATATAAACAAGTTTATAGACTATAACCTTCGAGATGTTGAAATCATTGAAGCATTAGAAGCTAAACTTAAGTTTATTGACTTAACAATAATGATTTCTCATATTTGTAATATCCCATATGAAAGCATTTATTGGAATACAGTTATGAATGAGGGCGCTATTCTAAAGCATTTGAGACGTGAAGGTATTATTTCACCTAATAAACCAACAACTCATAACCCATCATTAAAAACATTTAGGGAAACATATGCTGGTGGTTATCTATTAGAACCTATTCCTGGATTGTACTTTGATGTTATTGATTTGGACTTTACTTCACTATATCCATCAATCATTAAATCACTTAATTTAGGTATTGAAACATTAGTAGGTCGAATTAAAGTACCTTATATGGCTACATATGAACAAAATCATAGCCTAGATAAACTTAAAGAACGTGATCCAAATGAAGAAGTTGTAGTTGAAAAAGTAAATAAAAAAAACTATACTTTAACTCAAGCAAAAGTTAAATTAGGAGACCTAATCAAAATTATTGAAGACAATAACTTTACCATTTCAGCCTCAGGTGCTATGTTTAAAACTGATGAACAAAGTGTTGTAGCTAAGATTTTGGAAGGATGGTTTGATAAACGAGAACACTATAGAGGTCTAAAGAAAAAAGCAGGTAAAGAAGAAGATTGGGCTAATTATAAACTATATGATTTATTTCAACATGCATTTAAAATCTTACAGAATGCAATGTATGGTACATTCGCTAAAAGTGGATGGCGCTATACTGATGGACAATTAATTTGTAGCGCCGCTATTACTAACACCGGACAGTGCCTCACGCAGAACTCAATTAAGTTTGTTAATAATAAACTAAACACTGAATTAGAATCAGATAAACAATACATTTGTATTAGTGATACTGACTCTATGTATATTGAATTAGGTGATTTACTAAAACATAGATATCCAAATTCAGTTCCTGAAGATAAAGACAAACATATTTTAGAGTTAGCAACTGAAATTCAAGATGAATCTAATCATCATTTGAATACTTTATGTAAAGAACTATTTAATATTAACCCTAAAAAACACTACTTTCAGTTAAAACAAGAAGTAATTGCTAAAGGTATCTTAGTTACAGGTAAGAGAAGATATGCTATGTATATCACCAATAAAGAAGGTGTTACTGTTGAAGAGCTAGATATGAAAGGTATTGAATTAATGAAATCCAATATGAATAAAATGTTTAAGTCATTTGGAGAACAATTCATTAAAGATGTTTTATTTGGTAAACCTAAACCTGAAATTGATAAATCAATTATTGATTTCTATAAATCACTCAAATCAGTAGACCCCAAACAACTAGGTAAACCTACTGGAGTAAAACAAATATCTTCATATGCTATACCAGCTCGCGCAGGTGAAATGTTTAGTAATTTTAAATTAAAAGCACCTTCAAATACTAAAGCAGCTGTTCGTTATAATGACTTATTAAAGTTTAAAAAACTAGATAAAAAATATGAATCAATAATTGAAGGTGATAAGATTTTTATTATTAACCTAAAACCAAACATGTACAAATTAGAAACTATTGGTTTACCAAATGCTAAAGTACCTGATGAAATAGAAAAGTTTGTTAAGATGTATATTGATATAGATGAAATTTTTGAATCATTATTATTAAATAAGTTAAAAGAACTATATATTGATTTAAAATGGGAGTTTCCACCATTAAATGCTAATGTGACTAAATTTTTCTCGTTTGGCTAATATTTATAGTATATAAAACTCACTATCATGAAATTTACAAATTCTTGGAAAGCAATTAATACCCAACACGATAAACTTAAAATCGCTGTTCGTGTGTCATCTTTAACATTACTTGAAGTTAACATTGATATTTCTTCAAAAGTATATAAGTTAGTATTATTTAATTTTGGAATTCAATTCTAATATTAGATTGGATTTTTAAAAAGGTTTTACTATATTAAAGGTTATGATATCAAAATTAGAATTACAGTCTGTTATAGAAAAATACCATTTAAATGGTTTAATTGAAAATGTTAAATGGGAAATAAGTAAAGATAAACAACTTACTATCAATTTTATGTCCCCATCTAGGGAAATGATAGGTAAAGTAGTTTATAATGGTTTTCCATTACCTGAATCTGCTATTGGTATTAATAATACTACTCAATTAGATAAACTGCTAGCTATCACAAGTGGTGATTTAGTACTTGACTATGTCAAGGAAGGTAAAGTAATATCTAAACTACTAATAGCAGATGAGCAATTTAATCTAAATTATGCTCTATCAGATCTACTAACTATCCCTAAACCAGGTGAGTATAATGGTTCTGAGGAATATGATACAGAATCAGTATTAAATAATGAAATCATTAGCGCTTTAATTAAAGCTAAAAACGCTTTAACTAATAGTGAAAATGTAGTAGTTAAACCAGATATATTAGGTTTAGAATTTACATTTGGAGGCGATGTTGAATACGCTAATAAAGTATCTTATTATATTCAAAATGCAACACCTTCAGAAGTAAATTTTGAACTGGTGTATAATTCAAATCTATTAAAAGAGATATTAGCTTGCAATAAAGATATGGAAAATGGTATACTGTATGTTAAAAACATTGGTTTAATGAAACTTGTGTTCAATAGCAAAAATATTCAAAGTACTTATTATATTGTTGCCAAAGAAAACTAATAATATATTTATAATAAATTATTGTTAAAATGAAAGTATCTGAATTAAAACAACTTATTCGCGAGGAGATTCAAAATATTTTACAAGAATCAAATAGCAATGAATTTGAAATTAAAGAAAAGATTATAAAAATTTTAGCAGATACTGGCCACAACACAAAAATTAGTGATAAAACTGAAGATGTATATGGGGATTTTTATTTATACATAAATGATGTTCCTAAGTATGATCGAGAAGAAGTAGCGAAACGTTATGGTTATGGTTCATTTGAAGAACTTAAACAATTGTTGCGTGATTTTTCAATCTTCTTGCCATCTTCTAATTAGTAATATATTTATAATAAAGGTTACAACTTGCTTGGCTTCCCAAGCAAAATATGTTATATTTAAGTAAATAATAAGTTATGAAAGAAGAAAAACAAGCGTTGTCGTCTTTGACGCTAATCAAAGACCCACTCATTGAACCTTATTTTATCGGTAAAGATTCTAGCAGTTACACTGTCTATGAAACCTTAATGCCTGGTAATAATAAAAAAGGTCGAGGACGTCAAACTCGAGAAAAAGAAGGTATTAAACCACTGTCATTCCATTCTACTTTTGATTCATGTTTATCCTCAATTGCTAAACTAAAAATTGAAAATCGCCCAGTTTACAACTCAATTTCAGAGTATGTTACTGAATGGAAACGAGTAAGAGAAGAAATCAACCAAATAGTTAATATAGAAAAATGAAAAAGTTACAAGCAACATTTAACGCAGTTATAGTTAAGCCTCGTGAAGAAGAAGAAACATTGTATGGAAGCATTATTGTACCTGATTTAGGTAAAGAAAAAGCACTTATTGGAACAATTGTTTCAATTGGTGAAGGATACCACTCAGCTACAGGTACTTGGATTGATACAAGTTTAAAAGTAGGAATGGAAGTAATGTTACCCGCTCTAGGACCTAATAAAATTGAATTTGATGGTCAAGAATATTGGGTTTGCCCTGAAAATCAAGTGTTAGCAGTTATTGAAAATGATAAAGAAATTACAAACAAATAAAATTTATGAGTAAAATTATTGAATTCGGACCAGAAGCTAGAAGAAAACTCGTAAATGGTATCGATAAGTTGTCGAATGCTGTTACGTCAACATTAGGACCTAATGGCCGTAATGTTGTTATTTCAACCAATCAAGGTTATCCACAATCAACAAAAGATGGTGTGACTGTAGCAAAAAATATTTCACTTGAAGATCCAATTGAAGAATTGGGTGCTCAACTTGTTAAACAAGCAGCTATTAAAACAGCTGATGGAGCAGGTGATGGTACAACCACTTCCACATTGTTAGCACAGGAAATGGTTAAAAACGGCTTAACTCACCTTAATAACGGCGTTAATGCTGTTAAAATCAAACGTGAAATTGATTCAGCTGTTAAAGAAGTAGTAACTGAATTGCGTAAAAATATTTCACAAGACATTAGTTCAGAAGCACAACTTAAACAAGTTGCTACTATCTCAGCAAATAATGATCCTGAAATTGGAGAATTAATTGCAACAGCAATGCAAAAAGTAGGTCGTGAAGGTGTAGTTCATATTGAAGAATCAAAATCAGGTGAAACATATCTTGAAACAGTAGAAGGTATGCAGTTTGATAGAGGTTATAAGTCACACTATTTTGTTACTGATAATAATACAATGACTTGTACTCTTGAAAATGCTTTGATTCTTATCGCTGATAAGCGTTTTACTTCAATTAAAGATCTACTCCCAGTGCTAGAGGCAGTATCTCAACAAAGTAAATCATTGCTTATTATAGCTGAAGACATTGATGGTGAAGCACTTGCAACACTTATTGTAAATAAAATGCGAGGTACTATTAAAGTATGTGCTGTTAAAGCTCCTGACTTTGGTGATCGTAGAAAATTACTTTTAGATGATATTGCTATCTTGACAGGAGGTGAGGTATTTAGTACTGATAAGGGCATGAAGCTTGATAAATTTGATTGGAAATGGTTCGGCTCAGCTCGTTTAATAACAGTAACAAAAGATCAGACAACAATAGTTGATGGAAAAGGAGAATCTGAGAGAATACAAACACGTATTGAAGAACTTCAACAACAAATCGAAAAAGCAAAGACCCCTTTCGAACAAGAAAAATTACAAGAAAGGCTCGCGAAATTTGTCGGAGGAGTAGCAATTATTCATGTTGGTGGTAATACTGAGACCGAGGTTAAAGAAAAGAAAGACCGTGTGGATGATGCTTTGCAAGCAACTAAAGCTGCAATTGAAGAAGGTATTGTACCTGGAGGTGGAGCTGCTTTATTATATGCTCGTGAAACAATCACAAATAAGGATACTGTAGGTGGAAACATTGTTTGGAAAGCATGTGCCGCCCCATTTATGAAAATTCTTACTAACGCTGGTTATGAAGAAATGGAATCATATCAGTTAATCAATAATATGTTTGTTGTTCGTGACAACTGGAGAGGTTATAATCTTGAAACACAAAAGTTTGTTGACATGAAAGAGGTAGGTATTATTGATCCAACTAAAGTAACCCGTAACGCTATTGAAAACGCTGCATCAGTAGCTGGAACAATTTTATTAACTGAATGTACTGTTGTAGATAAGCCTGAAGAAAAGAAACAGGATGATATGATGGCAGGAATGGGAGGAATGTTCTAATGGCTACTGAAATTAAATTATTTGATGAACTAATTGCTGTTCGTGTTCCACCTGGGGATAGATGGTCATTAACAAGTGATAAAGATAAAATCTATAGTTCATTAACTGATACTTTAGAAGCATATTTTCAAAAATCTCAACAACATTGTGATTTTAAGTTATCTCCTATAAATGGATCTTTATATGCTATTAAAGAAGTAGAATTAGAAAAAATACCTGAGCCTCCAAAACGTTATAACATGTATGGAGATTATGAATAGATTTTTAAATTAGGCTTGGGAAACCAAGCCTTTTTTATTATATTAAGTTATATGAAAGAAAATAGTTTATTTGTAGAAAAATATCGTTCTAAAGTATTAGATGAATATATTGGTAATGAGCAATTAAAACAAATTGTATCTCAATATATCAACAATAATGATATTCAAAATCTATTATTGTATGGTACACCTGGTACAGGTAAAACCACATTAGCTAAACTTATAGTTAACAATATAAATTGTGACTTCTTATATATTAATGCATCGGATGAGAGGGGGATCGATACTATTAGAGATAAAGTGCAGGGTTTTGCCTCAAGCGCTTCATTCAAACCCCTTAAGATTATTATCTTAGATGAAGCTGATTTCTTAACTATCCAGGCCCAAGCGTCATTAAGGAATATTATCGAGACATATTCTCGTACTACACGTTTTATCTTAACATGTAATTATCTTGAACGCATCATTGATCCCCTTCAATCCCGATGTCAAGTATTAAAAATTACTCCTCCATCTAAAAAAGAAGTAGCACAGCATGTTGCTAATGTTTTAGAACAGGAAAGTATTAACTATGAACTAAATGATTTAGCATTAGTAGTTAATAAACATTATCCTGATGTTAGAAAAATACTTAATACTTGCCAGGTTAATACAGTTGATAATAACTTAAAAGTTGATACTTCAATTCTAACTTCAAGTAATTATACAGATGCTATTTTAAAAGAACTTAAAACACCATCTAAAAATAGCTTTAAAAACATCAGACAGATACTTGCGGATAGTAATTTGGATGACTTTGAAGAAATTTATAGATTCCTATATGATAATTTAGATGAGTATGGTAAAAACGATTTAGCTAAAGTATCAATTATTATTGAAATAGAAAATTATATGTATCACGCCAATTTTAGAATTGATAAAGAAATCAATGTTATGGCTTTAATATGTTCAATCTTAAAAACAATACAATAAAAATGAGTAAGACAGAAAAACCACTCAACATTAATGTTGACATTAAGGCTTCAATGCCTGTTACTTCACCTGAAGGTAATCATATTTTCTCTGAAGGTGTAATTTTAAGAAAAGTATCTAAATTTATAGCAGGTACAGCTGAAGATGCTATTATTCCTATTCCTGTAATGTATGATGTACAAACAGGCAAAGTGCTAGTAGAGTTACTACCTAAAGAACTCCGAGACGAATATGCAAATATTTGATTGGCTTAAACAAATTACTTACGAAAAACAATCTTGGGACTCATTTACTGAGGAAGATAAAGTATCATTTAACCCATATATGATCCATCGCTTCCTCAGTATGAATCCTGAGTATATTGAGTTTGTAAATTTAATTCAAAATATTCCTTACACTGAAAAGGAAAAAATATATAAACTATATTTATATATGATTCCAAAGAAAAACATGTTTTTAAAATATATTAAATCATCAAAAACCAAAACTAAAGAGGAGCTATTACAACATTTAGCTTCTTACTATGAATGTTCTTTACATGAGGCAGATGAATATTATCATATGCTTCATAATGACACTATTAGGGATATTCTTAAAAAGAAAGGTATTGAAGATAAAGAAATTAAAAAGTTAGTAAAATGAAACTAGACAGTATAGTAACATCAGTTATAAAACAATTTGAAGAGCGTAGCGTTAAAGGTAAAGAAAAATATGGTACTGACTTAGATAGAGAAGATTTAGCTTTGATAGACTGGATAGAACATGCTAAACAAGAGCATATGGATGCTATCTTATATTTAGAAAAAATCAAACAGCAATATCTTAAAGAAACTGAATTGTGAAAATACCATCTATAGTAAAAACGATTCAAAAACAGCCTATACAAGAAATAAACTATGCGTTCCATAAAACAATTTCTTATAGCCAGTTCTCTATATATCATGAGTGCCCTCACAAATGGGAACTACAGTATAAAGACAATCTCCACCAATATGAACCTACTATCCATACTGTGTTCGGAACCGCAATGCATACTGTTATTCAGCATTATCTCACTGTGATGTATAATGAAAGTGGAGCATCAGCAGATAGAATAGATATAGAAACATTTTTTGAAGACGAGTTTAGAAAAGTATATTTAGAAGAATATAAAACAAATAAAAACAATCAATTAA
>Ga0222713_10003659_pt1 | contig 15800 bp, 18 predicted proteins | sample C33_649DmetaG_FD_165061 | JGI IMG/M metagenome (GOLD analysis project Ga0222713, IMG submission 165061) | Estuarine water microbial communities from San Francisco Bay, California, United States - C33_649D | ecosystem: Environmental > Aquatic > Marine > Unclassified | place: USA: California...
CAATAATCACATAGGAACGGCATTTGAGGTGATGAAGGACATTGCCGATTTGGAGGGGTGGAACTACTCACACGGCACATTAACCGAATTTGATTTCAAAGCGTTTTTGGTATTCCCGTTGATGCACTGTTCAATTCAATCGGTGGCGTTGACCGACCAAGTGGCAACCATCCAAATGAATGTAATGGTGGCTGACCGCGTGAACTTCTTGAAAACGGAAAACGAGCAAGAGAATTTAATCACCGAGTATTCACAATACGGATACACCGAGAATCAAAACTACGCCAACATCCTACAAGATTTGTATGTGAGATTTTCAAAGGGGTTATGGCGTACCGAACAAGATTACTACAATCAAATCCAATACATACGCCCGATTACCTTCCAACCTTTCGTGGAAACATTGGATAGCGTATTGGCGGGATACCAAATCACAGTTGGAATTGAATTGATAAACCCTTGGGTTACGGATGGCGATTGCGTATAAAAATAGCGAACAAGTTGTTGCGGAGTATTCGCAAAAATGGGCGATTGCATGTCGTACCTTATTGGAAGTAAAACGCCCACGGGTTTCAATCCGTGCGAAGTGGAAAAAGGTTGGCGAAGGTTGGACACCCATTAGCGTATCAAAAAAGACATTCCGTGGGAACTATGTGGCAAGTGGGCAACTGGTAAATTCTATTCAACCCGCACCCAAAGGATTGGACATGGGAATCACCATGAACAAGACCGCCGATTATGTGCAGAATGGAAGAAAGCCAGGCAAAGGCATCCCATTGGCATCCATGCGTAATTGGACAAAGATGAAACGCATACAACCACGCGACATGGGAACGGGGCGATTCAAAGGAAAGGCCGATGAAAACGCCATGCGATTCATGATGAACCGAAAAATCAAACACTTTGGTATCGAACCCTTCCCATTTGTAACAATGGCACGAAAGGAAATTTTACCATCATTCAATAAGGCATTAACCACGGCAATGGCCAAAGACATAAAAGCAAGATTTAAGCGATGACATTCAACGAACAACCACAATCCATAGTGGGGTGTAATTCCCCAATCATGTACCAATTTTATGATGCGTTGTACACATCTACGGAGTTTTACTACGAATGCCAAGTGTTTGTGTGGAGTGGCACAACGACATTGCCAGGTTCACCCAATTGGACAATCCAAAGGAAACCCGATCAATACGGAAGTGGCCGTGGATGGATTGATATTCACAAATTGGTGCAACAAGAAATCACCGAGGATTTTTTGGTTAACGGAACATACAAACCCAACATTGGGGATGGTGCAAGGAGGGTTGCAATCAAAGTTCGCGGGGCGTACAAAGTTGGCACAACATGGACATACACAAGTTATGTAACATCGAATGTGATTTTGGCAACTGCGGGTTATACTTACACCGCCCAAGGGTGGAATGTGGGGTATCCAACCAAATATGTGTTCACCGACAAAACACAAGTAACATTAACCACCGCAACACCATCAGCATATTTGTGGTATGATGCCACCGTGATAACTTCCATCACTTGTGGGAGTGCCACAGTAACCCCAAACGCGGTGAGTGGGTTGAGTGCAAACACCATTCAAGGAATCGAAATTAAGCAACTAATGACCGCTGGGGGTGTGTGGGGTACGGATGCCAACATTACCTTCGTTAAAACGGGTGATGATGTGGTGATTCCCGTGGATTTTGTGTGCCAAAACAAGTATGGTCAACAAGATATTTTATTCCTAAACAAATACGGGGTGTATGATTCGTTTTTATTCAATGGCGTTTATCGTTCCACCTTCGCAGTAAGCAAAGAAAAGTACGAACAACCCGTGTTCAAACAAACGGACATGGCCCAGGCGTGGACTTATGGTGTACCCATTACCACAAGTTACCTTGTAAATTCGATTGAAACGATGACCGTGAACACGGATTGGATAAGTCAAAACGATGTCGATATAGTTGAGCAAATTTTTTATTCAACAAACCTTTTGGTATTGGATGGTTCAGCGTTATTGTCGGCAAGGATTTCCGATTCAGCGTTTGAATACAAAACAAGGGTGAACGAAAAGTTGATTTTGTACACCATACAAATGGAGTATAGCCAACCCAAAATAAACAAAATTGTAAGATAATGGCGATTAGGTTTTCACTCACTATTGATGGAACGCCCGTTGACCTATTCAACGATGAATCCATACCCCTTACAAGGCAGTTGAAGGACTTAATGAACCTTGCCACCATTTGGACTGATTACACAAAGGATTTCCAAATACCCGCATCCGACACCAACAACGAAATTTTCGCCAACTGGTTTGATGAAAATATGGTCATCGTTGGATGGAATCCAAACATCGGTAAAAACGCCACTATTTTCATTCACGGATTGCCCGTGTTTGAAGGTCGTGTTGAATTGATTGGGTGTAAATTCAAGGATGGGTTACCACAATTGTACAACATCATTTTTTACGGCACCACCAAAAAGATATTGGATGCGTGGGGTGAAACCTTGATGAACGAAGTGGATTGGACAGCGTACAACCACACGGGGAATTACACTAACATATTGTCATCATGGGATCAAACTTTGTTTAGTGGTGATATTTTGTGGCCAATTGCTGATTACAACCAAGGATGGAGGTATTCCAAAATGACTGGTGTGAATGGCAACATTTTACAACCAAGGGGTGTTGAAGTTGATGACCTACGCCCCGCCATTCGTCTTCGTGCGATGCTCACAACCGCATTTGAGGAAGTAGGATACACATTGTCGGGTTCGTTTCTTACAAGGCCCGAAATGGATGATTTGTATATTTTGCCAATGCAAACGGCGGGGCCATTATACGATCCCGAATACACCAGCCCAGGAACATTGGAATCAAGTGTTGTTGGTTTGAGTTGTACGCAATGGACTGCGGGTGCATTGACAAAAAAACCAATCATATTCCCAACCGTAACATCAAACCCATCGGGCAACTACAATCCCGCCACGGGAATTTATACAGTTAACCGAACTGGCAATTACGAATTTTCATTGCTTTTTTCAGTAACACAACCCGCCACAACGCCAAGGAGTATCATTTTTTATTTTATGCTTAATGGCCGTGCGGATGATAGCACGGGGGCATATACGGCAACAACCACACAAACGAGTAAATACACAAGAAAGTTAACGGCGGGTGATACCGTGCAAATCGCTTACAATTGTGTGGGTACTTGGACTGCTAATTTGGATTTTGATTGTACGAAAGCCCCACAAGGAATTAATAACAATTCGGTGTTTATGGGTGATGCAATGCCACAAAAACCCATCAAGGATTTTGTGAATGGGGTGTTGCAAGGTTTCAATTGCATATTAATTCCCATTGGCGAAAAGGAAATTGAGATTCACAATTTGACGGATTGGTTGGCATTGGGAACAACAAAGAATTGGAGTCGGTACATTGACACCAAGGACATCCAACACGACAAAATACCAATCCCACGGGTTATTTCGTTTGATCACCAAGAATCAACCTGTTTGGCCAATGCTTACTACAAGCAAATCAATAAACGCGAATTTGGTTCAATTAGTATCACCCCCGAAATTGATTATCCAACGGATGAATTCAAGGTTGAAACGCCATTTCATATTATCGCACCACAAGCGATGAACGAGATAAACAATAATGGGCAACAAGTACGCAAAACGGAATTGAACATACCCGTGTTTTTGGATAGTGATGCAAAGCCAGTACAACAAGATTACACATTGTTTTACTATGGTGGCAAACAATCGGTATCCGATGTGTGGTATTTCAACAACATCGTGCAATATGTCATGCCGTTGATGACACCTTATTCCGAGTATCCAACATTAAAAACCAACTATTCCAATGCGTTTGGTTTGGAACTTTCATTGCGTGGTGATGCCCCGACTAATTCAATGTATGTGATGTATTGGGAAGAATACCTATCCCGTATGTATTCAACGCAATCAAGGGTGGTTAAAATGACTGCGGTGCTACCCGTGGGCGAGTGGTTGAACCTTGATTTGAACGACACGATTGCCATTTCATCCAATTACTACAAAATTCAATCCATCCAATACGACATGTTGACGGAGATTGCAAACCTGGAATTGGTAACATACCCCAATGTTGAAATCATGCGGTTCAATACAACGGGGCAAAAACCCGATTTCACGAACCCAGTTGAAACGGCATTTGGGCAAACCTATTTGAAAAACTATGCGGTGGCCAAAGGGATCATGAATTCATACCGATACAACGGGCAAGATTATTTGGATACCAACCAAGATACGGACTACAACAAAAACAATGTGTTCAGTTTAGTTCAGCAAGTTGACAACCTCCAAGCCATCGTGCAGTTCAACCAAATCACCATGTATCGCAGTACATTGAGTGCGCCGTTGATGACGGATTCAACTACATGGGCAACAATACCAATGGAAGAAAGTGCTTCAATCGGTTATGTGGATAACATCACGGCAACATTAAGCCCATCAAAGTATGTGTGTACCGATGGCGGACAATACAAGTTCACGGCAATGGTAGAGTTAGAACAATCGGGGAACAAACATACGAATGTGGCGATTTTAATTAATGGAGTTGTAACAACGGGATTGGCGGGAATTTCAAGCGATTATGGGATTGTGAATTTCAGCACCATTTTGGATTTGGCCCCAACGGATGAAGTTACATTGGCATGGAAGCCAAAAACGGGGGGAAGTCATACAATCTATGTAACCAACGCCAACTTTTTAATACTGAAAAAATGATATCATTGATTATACAATTAGCACAAAGCCAAGAATGGTACAATGTTTCCGAGGTGGTTGAAATCGCCAAAGGCAAAAATCAATACATGCAAACTTGGAAGCAAATGAAAAAACAACTTAAAAGAGCATTGAAGTTATGGCAGACGAAATAGATTACACGGTTAAGGTTGACACGAGTGATGCAACCAAAAATTTGAATTCTTTACAATCATCAATGCAAGGTGTTGTTGGTGAAGGTGGAAAAATTGATACACTATCCCAAAAGTTTAGTGCATTGCCAGGGCCGATTGGCAGCGCTGCAAATGCATTAGGTGGATTAGGAAAACAAATGTGGGCATTGGTGGCCAACCCTATTGGCGCAGTGATTGCCGCGATTGTTGGTACATTGACATTGTTGTATAAGGCGTTTACATCAACGAATGAAGGAGCAGATAAATTGGATCAAGGGTTGGCGGGTTTAGGTGCAGCGTTTGAGGTTATTATGAATGCGATTTCAAAAGTTGCGGAAGGTCTCATTGGGATGTTTGAAAACCCAAAACAAGCGTTGAGCGATTTTGCGAAAATGTTAAAAGAAAACATCACCAATCGTTTTGAAGGTTTGATGGAGTTATTACCAGCATTGGGCGAAGCAATAAATTTATTATTTTCGGGTGAATTTTCAAAAGCGGGAAAGGTTGCGGTGGATGCAGCGGCCAAGGTTGGACTTGGAGTTGAGAACATCACCGACAAAGTATCAGAGGGGATTGATGCCATTAATAAATTAGGGGCCGAGGCATTGGATGCTGCAAATAAAGCAGCAGCGATTGAAAAGATATTGCAAGGGGTTGAAGATGGTGAACGAGCATTGAGAATTGAACGGAGTAAACAAGCCAAACAATTAGCAACGGCCCGATTACAAATGGAGGATGACACGGCAACATTTGAAAGTCGTATTGAGGCATTAAAAAAGGTTGCAAATTCGGAAGAAGAATTGGCAGCGAAAGAATTGAAATTGGCCAAGGCCAAGGCCAATGCTATTATCGCACGGAATAATTTAACCGATGCCAGTGATGAAGCGTTGTCAAAAGAAGCAGATGCCATCGCACGGGTAAATGATTTGGAGGCGGAAAGTATTATGCGTAAACGGAAGGTGGTAAAAGCCATCGAGAGTTTAAATAATCAAAAAACAGCAAGTGAAAAAGAAGCAGCAAAGGCGGTTGAAGATGCATTAAAAGCCCAACAAGAAGCCGACAAAGCGGCATTGGATGCAAAGATAAAAGGAGATGAAGAAAGAATAAATGCGGAACAAGATGCCAAGAAGTTATTAGCGTTACAAACCATTCAAGATCAAAAAGATTTGAATGCAGAGTTGGAAAAAATTGAGATGGAACGCAATCAAAAAATGATTGAAAGTAAAAAGTCGTTTCAGTTATCAACCACCGAATTAGAAATCAAAGCGGCACAAGATTTGGCAAATAAAAAGTTTGAGATTGAAAAGGAAAATGCAGAAAAAGCCAAGGATTTGGCAAAAAAAGAATTTGATACCAAAATGGCGTTATATGATGCCACATCAAATGCATTGGGGGCAATTGGTAGTGCCATCGGTGAAGAAACCGCAGCGGCCAAAGGGTTGGCAATTGCGGGTGCAATCATTGATACTTATGCGGGTGCAACCAAGGCATTATCAGCGGGTGCGGGAACGCCCGTTGGTTACATTAACGCGGCGGCGATAATCGCAGCGGGTTTTGCCAATGTACGGAAGATGGCATCGACACCAATACCAGGTGCAAACGATACGGGAACATCCGCACCAAGCATGGGGCCAAGTGTTTCTATCGTGGGTGGTTCGGCTGATCCATCGGCACAACTTGCACGGAGTTTGGCATCACAACAACAAACCCCAATCAAGGCGTACACCGTGGCAACCGACATGAGTACACAACAAGCCCTTGACCGCCGTATCCAACAAAATGCAACATTCCCAGGGTAAATAGTTTTATAGTTATGAGATTATATGGTATTAAGTTAGGAATCTTAGATGAAATCAATGATTTGAATCGTCAAGCGGGAACTGAATTAGTAATTCAAAAGGAAATGGCAGCGGCATTTAAGAAACTAACTAAATCAATTGACCTTAATAACCAAGCATTAAAGAAAGCGGAACAAGGTTTAAAAGCCGCAAAAGAACTCGGGGAACCAAAAAGCATTGAAACATTTTCACGCATTGTTTCCATTATTACCAAACAAATTGCATTGACCAAAAAAACATTGGAACAAGTTAAATCAGTAAATATAGGATTCTAAATAATATGAAAACATCATTTGAAAAATTCATGGCATCAAGTGCCGTAAAATCAGTTGAACCCACCAAAGTTGAGATGGGGAAAATAAATGTTCAATTGAGCATTATTGATGATTTAGACAATGCAATCAATAAGGCAATGGATGAGTATACCAAAGTGAATGATATTGTTATGCAATTCACCAAACTACAAACCGCATTGAAAGGGGCATACCAAGCAAGTCAAAATAGCATCGTTGATATGGCTCGTAAAAAAGCACTGGTAGAAGCCAACATGAAAGAACTTGGATTGAGTTTTGACAAAGTGCCAAGTTTGAGCAAGGCGGAAAAGTTTGCAAATTCTTATGCAGACATCCAAAACGAAGTTAAAAAAATCGTAAACGCATTGTGAGAATCGTTGAACTCATATTGGATGAACAACAAATGGCAAGTGGCATTGATGCAATAAGCATCGTGGAAGCCCCCGCCATTGAATCCAATTTTGTTGCGTTAAAATCCCATGAAGTAAAGTTCGCCAAGGTTGATGCCGAAAAGCGAATTTTGATGGGGCCGATATTAATTCCCGATAAACCCATTTACCGCAAACAAGTGGTGGATGGTGAATTGGATGAATTTTACATTTACTTTTCCAAACAAACAGTTGCCAAGGCATCGCAGATGTATTTGATGAACTCAAAGCAAAGCAACACCACCTTGGAACATGGCATGGAATTAAACGGATTGTGTTTGGTTGAAACCTGGTTAAAAGAGGATATGGAAAAAGACAAATCCGCAATCTATGGAATGACCGACCCAATCGGTACATGGATGGGTTCGTTAAAAGTAACCAACGATGATGTTTGGGAAAACTATGTGAAAACGGGCAAGGTAAAAGGGTTTTCAATTGAAGGGTATTTCGCCGACAAAATGAAAATGAGCAAAACCCCAAGCGTACTTGATGAGGTGCGTGAATTGCTCAATGAATACAAAAAATCTAACACTAACAAAAAATAAAGTTTTATGAGTATGAACGCAGAAACAATTTTGGATCGCATTATGGTAAAACTCGGCATGGCCGAAGAACCAAAGGCGGTTGAATTGGCACAAGTAAAAACCGAGGATGGCCAAGCCATTTTTGAAGCCGATACCTTCGCGGTTGGTGAAGCGGTTTTTATTGTAACCGAAGATGGTAAAATCCCCGCACCCGCTGGTGAATTCGCATTGGAAGATGGTAACCAAATTGAGGTAGATGAAAACGGAGTTATCGTTGAAATCGCCAAGAAGGAAGCCGAAATCACCGAAGAAGAAATCACCGAAGAAGTGGTTGCCGAGGATATGCCAATGAAAGAGGAAATCAAGGAAGAAATGATGAAGCCAAAGCGGACTGTAAAAAGCAAAACCGAAATGGAAGAATCATATTTCAGCAAACAAATCAAGGAATTGGAAGCCAAATTTGAAGCCCGTTTGTCAGCATTGGAAGCCGAAAAGGTTGCATTGTCTGCCCAAAACGAAGAATTGATGGAGAAATTGGCAAACGAACCCGCCCCCCACACCGCATTCAATCCCGAAGCCAACACCAAAGAATCAAACTTGATTTTCAAGTTGGGTGCAAAGCGTGAAGAAACTTTGAAGGATCGTGTATTTAATCAACTATTCAACTAACCACAAAAAATGAAAAATAATCTTATCAAAACCCATTTGAGTGGCCCAACAGTATCGCCAAACACCTACGCGGGTTTATTTGGTAACAAATACATTGCGGCTGCTCTGTTGTCAGGCGAAACCTTGGCAAAAGAACTTATCACATTGCACCCCAATGTGGCTTTTAAGGAAGTTATTCGTAACTACCAAGATTCAATCACCATCGCCGATGCAACTTGTGATTTCACCGATTCAAGTTCAGTAACATTGGGCGAATATGTGTTGACCACCATCGAAAAGCAAGTGAACTTGCAGTTGTGCAAAAACCAATTGCGTACAACTTGGGAATCAGCACAAGCGGGTTTCAGCGCATTTGAGAAACTTCCCGCAACTTTTGAAGAATTCATGTTGGCACAAACCGCCGCCGAAGTTGCACAAGCAAACGAATTGGGTATTTGGAAATCAAACCTTTGGTATGATTCCGCTTTGGTACCTGGTCAAGATGGTATGGTAGGTTATTTGATTGATAACTCTGCTGTTGTTCGCCCATTCGCGGGTGCTACAAATGGTGGTAATGTTGTTGCTCGTTTGCAAGAGGCATTGGATTACTCACCCGCTGCATTGTACGGCAAAGAAGGTTACCAATACTATGTTGGCCCCGCCACAATGAAAGCATACCAAGCCGCGTTGTCTGCTGGGAACTACAACTTCCAATTCTATGTTGGTGAAAAGCCAATGAACTTCCAAGGTATCCCCGTAACCATGTGTCCTGGTCTTAACGACTACGACTGCGTATTGGGTATGAAGTCAGATTTGCACTTTGGAACTGGTTTGTTGAGCGACTACAACGAAGTGAAGGTTATCGACATGAGCGATATCGATGGTTCACAAAATGTTCGTGTAATCATGCGTTTCACAGGCGGTATCATCGCAACCAACCCAACTCAACAAGTTGTAATTAATGTAACCTAATTTGAGGTAAAACATAAAATAACGGGGTGGGCCTAACACCCACCCTTTTTTTTTAACCATATAATATATAAGAAAATGCCAAGTTGTGGAACATTATTAGGAAGATACGAACCATGTAAACAATTCGTTGGTGGTTTAAAAGGTGCGTTTTTCGTACCATTTGAATTCGCAAACCGAGTTACAAAGAGTGGAACGGGTTTGGTTACATTGATTGACAATGGTACAACTACCACCCCAATTTCAGCCCCATTTTGGGAATTGAAGGGTTTGTCAACTTTGGAAACAACCGTAATTGCTTCGCGTGATAACGGAACATCAGCATACGAAACCACCTTCACTTTGTCATTCAAACCAAGCGGTAAAACCCCAGTAACGGGCGATGCCGACATGGATACTTTGAAAGTATTGACACAAGGTAGATGGCAAATCATCGTGTGGGATAGAAACGACCAATTTTGGTTGATTGGTGAAACCCTTGGTTGTGATGCCAATGGTGGTTCAAGTGCATGGGGCGTACAAATGGGCGATGCTCGTTTGAACACTTTGACCTTCATGTCAAGTGAGCCAAACCCACCCGCACCCGTGGATGCCGACAACTATGCTGAAATGTCAAGTGTAGTTACTCCCGTATTAGCGGCTTAATTTAGATTGGATTTTATAGTTTATGGAAGCCCTCACCAATCGGTGGGGGTTTTTCATTTGTAACAAAAACCATTAATTGCGTTTTGTAGGTATGCACATCAACGATACATCCACCAACATCACATTCACACCATTCGTGGATTTTGAGGGCGTATCAACGGCAACCATTGAGGTATGGCATAAACCCACCAAAACGATGGTATCGACCACCACGGCGTGTGTAAAATCCTATTCATTTATCACGATGGCATTGCCTAACCTTACATCAATTGATGCGGTGGCAAAGAATACCGATGAATTGTTATTTAGGGTTTACAACGGCAATGTGTTGATGTGGGAGGTATTGGGATATTGGATTACGGGAACAACAAACATTTACAACACTTGGAAGCAGTTTACAACAACCGCCCCAGGTACACCAAATTGGAAAACATTATGAGTTTAGAATTTATACAACTTCAATCATACACCGCACCATCCATCATTGAGCAAAAGAACAAAGATTGGGTGCAATATGGCGATGACAACAATTATTACCAATACTTGATTGATTTGTATCATTCATCACCGACCAACAACGCGTGTATCAAAGGAACTGTTGATCAAATCTTTGGTAAAGGTTTAGAGGTAACCAAGGCATCACGGGATTTGGCGGGATACATTGAATTCAAAAAGATGTTTTCGGCGGATTGTATCCGTGCCGTTGCAATGGATTTGAAAATGTTGGGCCAAGCATCATTTCAACTTGTGAAGTCAAAAGACCGCAAAAAGTATGTGATGGCAAAGCATTTCCCACAACAAACCCTTCGCCCCGCCAAGTGCAACGAAAAGGGGGAAATCGAGAAATACTATTATTGCCCCGATTGGGCTAATTTGAAGCGTGGCCATAACCCCGTGGAATTTAGGGCATTTGGTTACGACCAAAACGCAAACGAATGTATATTGACAATCAAACCATATTCAACGGGTTCGTTTTACTTCGCACCCGTGGATTACCAAGGCGGTACGCAATATGCCAACTTGGAAGCGGAGATTTCCAATTTCCACATCAACAATATCATGAATGGTTTAGCCCCTTCAATGTTGATAAACTTCAACAATGGGCAACCACCCGCCGAGGTAAAAGATACAGTTGAAGCCCAAATCAAACAAAAGTTTGGTGGTTCATCCAATGCAGGGCGTTTCATTATTTCTTGGAACGATGGCAAGGATTCAAGTGCAGACATTACGCCAGTACAATTGAGTGATGCCCACAACCAATATCAATTTTTGAGTGGTGAGGCGATGCAGAAAATCATGGTTGCACACCGCGTGGTTTCACCGATGTTGTTGGGTATTAAGGACAACACGGGATTCGGTAACAATGCCGATGAAATGAAAACCGCATCCATCTTGTTTGACAATGTGGTGGTACGACCATTCCAAAGGTTGATTATCGATGCCGTAACCAAGGTATTGAACTTCAACGGCTACAATTTGAACCTTTATTTCAAGACCTTACAACCTTTGGAGTTCACCGATTTGAGTGGCAACATTATTGATGACGAAACCCGTGAGGAAGAAACTGGCGTATCATTGGCCAGTCAAAAAAAAAAGATTGAATTGGTGAAGCCCAATGCGGGTGAATCCAAAGATGACTTTTTAGGGCGTTGCATTCCGATTGTAGTTCGTGAGGGCAAAGACACCGACCAAGCAACTGCAATATGCTATTCATATTTTGAAGGTAAAACCGAATTAGCGAGTTACACCGATTATCCCGATGGGGCGGTCAGCAATGCAAAGAAAGCATTGGAATGGGCTGAAAAAAACGGATGGGGAGATTGTGGCACACCCGTAGGCAAAGCCCGTGCAAATCAATTGGCAAATCGTGAACCCATTTCCCGTGATACCATCGCAAGGATGGCAGCGTTTCGCAGACATCAAGAAAACAAAGATGTACCATATTCCGAAGGATGTGGGGGATTGATGTGGGATGCCTGGGGTGGTGATGCGGGTATCCGATGGGCTGAAAGCAAATTAAAGGAAATTGATTTGGCCAAGGATATGACCATCGAGGATGAAAACTCATGGTTGGAACATTTGAAAGGCAAAGGCGAGGTAAACGATGACAACGAATGGGAATTGGTTGATGTTCGTGAGGTCGAGGATGCCGATGAGGAATTAAAATTCAACTTGGCGTATGAAAACCCCAATAAAAAAAGTGATGACGATAAAGGGGTTTACAAAATCCGTTATCGCTACGGCCCTAATTTCGTATCCAACAATTCAAGGCAGTTTTGTACTGCAATGGTTCAAGAATCCAAAGGGGGAGTAATTTATCGCCGTGAGGATATTATCGCTATGGGTGATGCGGGTGTCAACGGACAATTCGCACCGAGTGGCCAATCAAGTTATTCTATATGGAAGTACAAAGGTGGGGTTAATTGCCATCACCGATGGGAACGATTGACATTTAGACGGAAGCAAGTCAAAGGAAAGTTTTTACCCAAACAACCTGGTGAAACGGGCGACAATAGGAACTTGGAAAACTACAACGAGGTATCAAACAAATCGGCGGACAAAGCGGGTGTACCATTTTCACCAAGCGGGTGGGATACGGCCAAAACACGACCAATTGATATGCCAAACAAAGGATCATTAAAGAACAAATAAGATGTACGCAAACGATGATATTCTATTAATCGACAAAGAGTTGATTTTTAAGTATACCCAATTGGGTGGAAATGTGGATGTAGACAAAATCTATCCATTCGTGAAAATCGCCCAAGATATTCAAGTTCAAGAACTATTGGGAACGAAATTGTATCGGTACATTTTAACCCAGGTTGAGAATGGCACATTGACGGGCAATTACCAAACTTTGGTTTCACACTATGTTCAACCGATGTTGATTCATTATGCGATGGCGGATTTGTTGTTGTTTCATGGTTATGAGGTAACCAACGCGGGTATTTTGCGTAACTCACCCGAAAACACCACATTGCCCGACAAGACCGAAATTGATACATTGGTACAACGCCAACGCAACATTGCGGAAACTTATCGTCGTAGGGTTGTGGATTATTTGAGTTACTACCCACAATTATTCAGCCAGTACACGGAGGATCAACAAGCGGGGGAATACCCAAACACCAACCCATCCAACTATGTTTCATGGAATTTGTAAAAAAGACATACAAGCCAAAGGATGAAAAGGTCAAGAAATTGACCAAGTATTTCACGGAATTAAAAATCGTGAAACCCGCCAATTGTGATTTGTTCACAAAGGGGAAAATAATTGTCCTTTTGGTTATGTTGACGGGTTGCTCGGCGGAGTGGCATTTGAAAAAAGCCATCAAAAAGAACCCATCATTGATTCAACCATCCGTGCATACCATTGACACCATCATTATACGCGATTCCGTGGCGTTTACGGACACTTTTGTATCAAAAACGATTGATACCCTCACCATAGAAAAAGAAGGCGTTAAAACGATTGTTTATCGCAATCACGATGTGATAAGAATTAAGACAATTGTCAAGCCCGACACAATTAGAATACAAAAAACCATCCGTGTTCCCCAGGTGTATTATGAAGAACGATTCAAGATTCCACAAATGGTGGGTATTGGCGTGGCTTTGTTATTGGGGTTACTATTTTTGATACTTTTATTGATAAGAAAATGAGCAATTGGAACAACCCAAATAACCCAAACAATACGCAGAATGGATGGAAAACACCATCACGGAGTTCACCACAAGGCGGTGGAACACGGGCGTGTTTGTGCAAAAACCAAAACACCTATTCAAAGAAATGTTGTGATGGCACTTTGTGGGCGCAAGGCATCGGTCAAATAACCCGTAACCCTACATTTGCAACATTGGAATGGCAACAAATCAACACACAATGGGATTCAATTAACGACACTTGGAATAATATATAATATGGGAACTTCATTAAACGGCTTAACCCCAGCGGGAACATACCCAGGGTTGATAAAAACGGGCGATAACGCCCCAATAGACGGCACACTTAAAACCTTGTCCGATGGTAATGGTAATAACTTGCCCATGTCGGTTAGCACCACTACAATCAATTTGACGGGAACGGCACAAGTTGGGGGCGTGGCCATTGCCAATACCACACAATTAGCAGCCAAACAAGATACATTGGTATCGGGAACAAACATCAAAACCATCAACGGAACAAGTGTATTGGGAAGTGGTGATATTGTAACACCACAACCAAGTGGTGTATCGGGTGCGATTCAGTTTTCCAATGGTTCAGCGTTTGCAAGTGATGCCACCAACTTATTTTGGGATGATACAAATAATCGGTTGGGTATTGGTACGAATGCACCAAGTGCAACGGGGCATTTCAAAGGCAGCGGCTCAAGTGGTACAACTACGGCATTATTGGTGCAGAATAGTGTGGGAACGGAATACTTTGCAGTTCAAGACAATGGAACGGTAAGAATTGCAAATAATCAAGCGTTTAGAAATGGGGCAAGTAATGGAGTCAATTATTTTGATATGGGCAATATCATTGTTCGTAATGGGGATACCCAGCAAGGCGGTTCAATATCAATAGGAACGGGAACTGCCGCAACCGCCAAACTACAAATAATGGGTAGCGGCTCAACCTCAGCCACAACATCTTTGTTGGTGCAGAATAGTGCGGGGACGGCTGCGATGACTGTAAAGGATGATTTAAGTGCAACTTTTGGGGGAACAGTTCAAGGAGGAAATTTAGTTGCAACTGCAAATATAAATTTTGGGAATATTCTTTATGGAACGGCTTTTTGGAATCAAGCGGACGGCGGCACAAAATTGGGTGCATCATCAGCCCCTGTTGCGTCAGCACTTTTAGAAATGGTTTCCACAACCAAAGGTTTCCTCCCACCCCGAATGACCACGACTCAAAAGAATGCCATCGCCACCCCCGCAAGTGGCTTGGTAGTTTACGACACCACAACAAACAAATTGTGTTGCTATAATGGTAGCACTTGGAACGATTTATTCTAATTTTGAAAATATATGAAAGCAATCCTTATCAATAGTAATGTAAACCTTACAAGCGGTTTGTCAATCCCTTCGGGTTCAGTATGTGTAATCGCAGAAGGTTACGCAGATGTCAAAAGCCAAAAAGACGGAGTAATCCCCGCTCAAATCGCAACCTTTGTTTTTGCAAGTGTTGAAGCATTGGCACAAGGCAAAGCACCGATTCAAGGCATCCAAGATTTTAACACCACCTTTTCCAACCTCGAATTGTCGGTTGTGGCCTACGAAACCATCCCCGCTGAATCCTTGTTGGTGAATGCGGTTTACGATGCATTGGTGGCCATCTATGGCGTGGAGAATGTGGAACAAATAACCATCTAATCGTTTTATTGGTATGAGTATTAACGCAAGTTCATTTAGTGCGGGTTACACGGGATGTGTAGTCGTATCAAATACAAGTGCAAACACGGGAAGATTCCGTGGGTTTGTGGTGAATAGTGATGCGGTTGTATCGGCTATTCTT
>Ga0222713_10003668_pt1 | contig 15774 bp, 19 predicted proteins | sample C33_649DmetaG_FD_165061 | JGI IMG/M metagenome (GOLD analysis project Ga0222713, IMG submission 165061) | Estuarine water microbial communities from San Francisco Bay, California, United States - C33_649D | ecosystem: Environmental > Aquatic > Marine > Unclassified | place: USA: California...
TTGTTATTCATTGGGTTGCAATCTGCGTGGTCAACAATTTCAGGCAAATAACCATGTTGCATTAAAAATATAATTCTTGCTAAAGGATGATGCTTTCTGTTTATGCCAACAGTAACATGATGCCCTGACCAACATCCTGCTTTTTTCCCTGCGTGTTTTGGATTCCATTGCTTAAAAGCCAAATCACTATTGAAGTCAGAGCGAGGACGTTCTTTCCAATACAAAGCACCATCTCTGTACTCAAACAGTCGATGCGCTTCTTCTTGTGTCAAGGTCATGTTAGTCCTTAAAGATTAGCGGCATCAAGTCGTGCCTTGAGTGATTGGATTAGGGCTTGTTGTTCTTGCAAAGCCGCAACTACTGTAGCCACCAAGAATGATGTGTCAATGCCTTGATGAATTGGATTTCCATTTTCGTCTACAGCATCTTTAATCCCAACCACTGCATCAGGGCAAACTTCTGCTAGTTCGTGAGCAATAAAACCTTCGCCATTTGAGCCGTCAGCATTCCATTTGTAAGTGCAAGGCTTGAGTAATGCCACCTTTGCCAACGCACCTGCCATCGGTGCAATAGTGTTCTTCAAGCGATAATCCGATGATGTTGAATAGGTAGTTGCAGAACCATTTGTAGAAATAGAACCAACAGTTCCCAATCCCAAACTATTAAATTCTAGGCGTGTCCTAGTTGTAGTAACAGAAGAACCGCTAGAAATTGTTGAACCACCAATACGAAATACATTTGAGCCATCAGCAAAACTAGTAGCCCCCACCAGCAAGTTACCGCCAGCAGATTGCATAACGATGTCATATGCGGAGGCTGTTCCATCAACCCTTTGCGCTTGCATCCATGCGTAACCAGATGTTGAAACGCCTGTCAACAATCCATATAAAACACCATCACCACCAATAAATGTTACTCCTCCATTAGTTCCTAATGCTGGAGGATTTGAACCTGCACCAGATACAACAGTTAATCTATTTCTAGCTGTTGTAGTACCCACCAATAAATTTGATGAGGCATCCAGAGTCATCGCCTGAGTAAAGGAGATAGCGTTTCCTGCTGTGCCTGATGCGGCTGTGTACCAAGCAAAAGTGCCATCATCAGCAACAAACATTGATGCAGGGCGAGTTGCTACATAGCGTGATGTTCCATCGTGATACCAGTTTTGCGCCATACGTATGTTGCTTGTACTACCAACAACACTACCGCCAGTTGTTTGAAACGCTTTCCATGTAGCACTCCAAGCACTCGGTGTAACACCAAGACCTAGATTGCCTGAGGAGTCGAGATAAGCACTACCGCCCGAGCTTACTAAACGCAATCCAGCAGAACTGGTTGCTTGAACAATATCGTAATTCGATGCAATTTCACCAAGGTATAGGCTTTGAATGCGTGACCTACCAGCAACATGAAGTTTCTCAGAAGGCGAACTTGTACCAATACCCAACCCTGTTGAGGTGAGGCGCATTTGTTCTGAGCCATTAACAACAAAACCATAAGAGTGATTACTTCTTGTTCCTGTGTAACCTATGCCACTATAAGTACCAACTTCAGTAACAATCGTTCCATTTGATGCTTGAACAAAACCAGTAGTAGAACCTTGAACTGTAAGTACGCTATACCCTGCACCAAAAGACGTAGGGGTAGTTCCTACTGCCATATTAGTCCCATCAAAAGTAAGCGCAGAGCCACTTGTCAGAACCTTTGAACCATTGAGATAGGTTACTCCGTTGGCTGTTCCTCCAGAGAGAGTTTGACTTCCCGCAAACGTAACATTCTGTGAGCCATTAATTGTTACCGCAGTAGTATCGGAAGCACCAGTCTTTAAAACAAGTGAACCAGTTGTGTCTGATGTGACAACGTAGCCTGTTGTTGTGGTTGTTCCTGCACTGATTGAACTCATGGCCTGTCCTTAAATAATGATGTGGCGCTGACCAGATGATATTGTCACAGTTACGCCTGAAGCAATTGTCAATGGGCCTACAGAAAAACCATTTGTTCCCGTAGCAATCGTATAACTTGTAGTCACAGAACTAGCATTGATTGTGATGCCGTTTGCCGACACCATTGCCGTGCTTTGTAAATCGCCTGTTGAGGGTTTGTACAGCAGTTTTGCGTCGCCGGTGTAAATTGTGCTTGCCGTACCGCTGGTTGCCGCAGCAAACAGAGGGTACAAATTAGTCGAGGTAGACGTGTCGTTAGACAGCGTGACAGCCGTTGCAGTCGTAGCCCAAGAGGTATTCGTTCCATCAGTTGTCAGGAACTTACCGGAGTTAGAAGTTTGACTTGGAACGAGCGCATTGAAAGCTGCGTTGGCCGTGGTCTGACCTGTACCGCCGTTTGCGATAGGCAGCGTGCCGTTGACACCCGCAGTCAAAGAGACAGTGTTTTTCTCCCACAGCGATGTGCTGGAGTTATAAACGATCGTTTGGCCGTTACTGGGAGACTGTGCTGAGACGTTGTGCAGCTCATCAAGCTCGTAGCCGTTTTGGACACGGACGTAAATCTGACCGTTGCCTGCGTTGGCTTTCTCCACTGTGCCGATGTACACCAAATGGTTTGGGGCGTAAGGCTTAGTCGTTGTCAAAGAGCCCGCAGTTGCACCCAGATACAGCGAATCACCGGCAGTGTATGTGGACGTATCCATCTTGTACGCCACGCCTTGGCACATTACAAAGCCAGCTTGGCCGGCAGCAATGTCTTCAGCAACAATACCCAGAGTCTTGGCAGATGTTGCGTCACCTGTGTTGTATGCCAGCTTTACCGAAGCACGGTCGCCGACCGCTGAGAACAGATAGACTGCTTGACCCTTGGTGATTGTGACCGCTTCCGCATTGGTGACGTAAGCAATAAGAGACTGGCCGTCTCGGCTAATTACATTACCGCCAAGTAAACCTAAAGCCGTTGTGCCTTGACTGGCGTCCCAAGCCCGCTGACCGACAGCAGGAGTAACACCTGCACCTGTGTTCCATGCGTAGTAATCGGACGTTACGTTGGCCGTGGCCAATGCGCCTGTGTCAGACAAGATTGCAGTAGAGTTTTGGATCAGCTTGCCAGTTGTGCTGTCAAAACGAGCAAGGGCGTTGTCTGTACTTGAAGCTGGGCCGGTGACGTCACCAGAGCCTGAGATACCCGGAACCCACGCAGTACCATTCCACAAAATGGTGTAGCCGACAACAGGCGTACCCGTAACCTGAATCTTGTCAGTGTTGAGGTTTGTGAAGTTCGCGTCTACTTCATTGTTGGTAAGGGGTGAGCCCTTACCTGCGCGGGTAACGATTGTAGACATCTAAATCCTCTACATTTTATCCGACGGTGACTGTCCAAGTGATAGCCATTGTATCGTTTGCACCTTTGTTAACGACGGCAAAAACAACTCGGCAGAGCATCGTTCCAGCAGAAGAAGCATTAAAAATACCGGCTTCTTGAACTCCGCCAGTACCTGTGCCAGCACCGAATGTAGCTGTGTAAGTTACAACGTTAGTAGTGGCAGTGCCGGCAGTCAAGGCAACGCGGCCTAACTCAGCGCCCAGTGCGGTATCACCAACAGCAGCAGCGGTGTTGCTAGAGCCAACCGCCATATGGCTCATAACGTTATCGGCAGTGCCGACCATACGGGAAGCCGTAAAGTTCTTGCCAGTTGTTACGACTAGATTGGCAGCCCGCTGCTCAACGACTTCACCGCGTTCATTTGTCACGGTTACGTGAACCTTGCCGGTCAGTTTAAAAAGTTCATTTAAGTTCATGGTTTTTCCTCAAAATGTGCGGGATTGGCCCACGTAGTCTTCTAAAAAATAAGTGATATCGCAGTAATCCTGCATTATCAACAAGCCGGCGTCAGTTGTCGAGGCTGTGTCAGATAAATTTTTACCTAAAACCCAAGCCGGATCATCGTCCACGCCTAGATCGTCAATAGCTACAGCGTCGTCTTCATTGTCTGTGAAGTTAATTCCAACAACCGAGTCGGCCATGGCCAGCGAGTCTGCGATGAGCTTTGTCACTGCAAGCGACGCCGCATCAGTCTCAGTAACGCTATCAGCTAGAACTTTACCTACACTGCGAGTAGCTGCATCGGTAAAACTGGTCGTATCGGCAAACGCCCGATTGAACGTCGTAGCAATGAAAATGACATCACTGAGGGTCTGCGTGTCGGCTGCGGACTTGGAAGTTCCGAGGCTAATCTGCTCCGCCAAAGCGGCTACGTCGGTTAGGTTCTTACCAAATGCTTTGGTAGCAGCGTCAACTTGAGCAACTGAATCAGCAAATTCTAGGAAGTCAATGAACTTACCCGTTATGGCTGTCGCCTGTAGAAGAACGTATTGAACCTCTACGGACAGATGCTGATAGGTTGCCAGCGCTTGTAGTTTTACATACGCGGACTCAGCGTGCAGCTTGATGTAGCTGGCAACGGCCTTCATTAGAAGTCCTCACGCATCCTGAACTTCAGCGGGTCGTAGACTGTCTGAACGCCTGCACCGGATGCAAAAGTTACTTGAATCTCACCTTCATAGTTACCGGGGTCTCCTGACATTGACAGTGCAGTCATGGGAAATACACAAACCCCACCTGCGCCATTTGTCACAGTCCCAGTAATAGTATCTTGCAACGTAGTTGCGCCTACCATGCGAAACTTCATAACGACTGTAGCGCCCGTGATATCTACCACAGCGCCTGTGTTTTCATCGGTAATCGTCGCCTGAACCTGCGGGCGGTTTACGTCACCTTGAACAAGATAGATCAGATCGCAGCTCATTACCAAATCCTACTGTAACGTATGCGCATTGGCGCATGGTTCATACCGCCGGTCACGTAAGCCCGGGCCGTTTGTTTAGCAACTTTAAAACGCATTGCGTTTGCCTTAGCACCTGAGGCATCCGTATATGGTTGATTTGGCGTATCCAGCAGTTGAGCTAGTGCGCCAGCTACGATATCTTCTAAATAACGCTCGTAGAGCTGCGAATCCACAACTGTAGAGTCGCGTAGCGGCATGTATGAGAAACGTCCTGTAATCGCGTTCTGGACGGTCTCAGATGGGCATAAAGCCAAAGTGATATCGTTTGGCGAAAACTGAGTGTACGCTTGGGGGGTTCCCAGCATAGATTGCCAGTTCATCGAGAACATCTTCTCTAGCTCATACTGGCTCTTGCGCTCAAGCCGGCGGCTCTGATAGTAGATGCCCATTACTTGACCCAGAATGTTGTATCTAGGCACGTCGATGCAGTACGTATTTGCACCGGCCATCACAGTAATGGGGTCTAAGTCAGTTTGCAGGAATAACGTCTCTCGGCAGAAGTCGATACAGGCGTTACGCACAGCGTCAATCGCTTGGTCGTCCAGTACGTTTGGGGCGTACGGAATAACGTTTGGCAAGAAAACTTCGTATGAAACGTTGCTCACTTCATTGATCCCGGTACGTTAGGGTTAGCTGGACCCAGTGCTTGGTTTGGATTAGATGCAGCTTCGGCCGTAGCTTTAGCTTGTACCAAACCTTGGAACTGCTGGTAATACGTGGCCGCCAGCGTAGCGTTGTTGGCGTATTCTGCGTCTTTGCTGTAGGCTCTGAACAGAATGTAACTGATAAGTGGCGTGACGTAAATATCATCTAGTGTAATTACGCCTCCGGAAACCGCATCAGTAGGCAGAGCTACGTAGACTAGCTCCAAGTAACCTTGACTTGAGGACGGCTGTGGGGGATAGACGTAGTACGTTCTTGGACTGAGTACGTTATAAACAAAATGCTTGGTTGTCGCACTGGCCGTAGCAGAGTGCCAGTTAGGCACTTGCGCATCCAAAATCTCTCGAGAAACCGTGCGAACAGCAACTCCCGGCGTTGTTCCAGCAGTGCCCATATTACGCACGATATCAATCAAAGACACTGCGGCTGCAGGCAGAGATTGTTTTGTACCGGTAACGCATTGCACTGCTGCAGTGGTTACGTAAGCATTTGGTTTATACAGCACTAATTCGCGCTGCGCGTCATTAAGCCACAGGATCAATTCATCCGCAGTCCAACGAATGTTAGACGGGTCTTGCAGGATTGTTGAAACCTTTGTCAGGATCGACGCAACTGTGATGGTTGCCATTGGCTAACCTCGTAGAGCTGAAGTTATGAGAATACTAACACAAGAAGGGGCCCCGTGGGGCCCCTCTTGCTGCGCTGATTAGGCGCTGAGGACTGCGCCCCAGTTTTCACTGCCCAAGCTGATGTAAGCACCAGACATGTTAGCAGCCAAAGCTTTAGCAGCATTAGCAGAGCCGTTGTTGATCTTACCGCCGGTAGCGGGGTAGACGTTCAAAGCAGCAGCGGAGCTGTTTACGATGTACACAATAGAACCGGCAGTACGGCCGGAGGGCAACATCACGCCGTCACTAGCATTGCCAGTGGTAACGTAATTAATTGCGCCTGTCAGCGCAGTAGCGCCAGCTTGGGTTTGTGTTGTGCCGGCAGTAGCGGTCTCATAACCACCGACTGCGACGTCAAAGCTCATTGAATTAGCCATTTTAAATCTCCAAAATTAATTAAAACAGAAAAAAGCCCCGAAGGGCTTTTAGCTTAGCCCTTAACCACGGCGTATGTCAAAGCTTCTGGCTTGACTGTCTTGCGACCGTAGATCATCAAACCGCGGACCAAAGTACCGAAGTCGTTGGGGTTGGGAATAGACTCAACCTTGTTGATCTGGGAAGCGAAAGTCAATGCAGACTTCTGACCAGCGATGATGACGTGACGCTTAACTTTACCGGCATCAGCACCGCCAGAGTAGTTCTGGTCAGCAGCTGCTTTTGGCAACAAGTTAGAGACATAGATGTCAAAGCGGTCGATGCGGCCGATCTTGCCGTTACGCAAGATAGACTGGGCATCACCCGTGACATAGGCTTGAGCCAATGGAGATTGCATGAGCAACTGGCGCTCTGTAGGCGTAATGATCAAGAAACGATCAGTCTCAGGAACGTTTTGCTCATCCAACACAGAGCTCATGGATGTGATGGTGTTCAAGATGGTAGGCAGGGGGCTGCCAGCGACGTAATCCAGAGGAGCGGCGTCAGTACCCAAGTTGAAAGAACCGCTCAAAACACCAGCAGTTGCGCCAATGTTGGCGGCAGCGGCAGCGCTGAATGTGCCCAAGAAAGATTCGCGGTCAACGGCGATTTTCATCTGGTTGGCAGCGTCAGTCGTGAACATGTCCATCAAGTTAGGCTGAGCTTGGTACTCGAGAACGTCAGAAACGTTCACGCCAAAGTAGTAGCCTTTGTCGATGTTCAACTCAATGGTGTTAGGAGTTGGGGCTTCGTAGCTCAAGCTAGAACCAACAGTGTAAGTGCTGATGGTAATAGAGGGGATGTTGTTGATAACAACTTTATCGCCCATGTTCTTGATGTCGCCTTCCCAAGAAGTGTTAGACACTTCACCGAATGTGGTGTTAGCGTAGAACTTAACGTTCAGTTTGCTAGACCAGATTGCAGGGATAAACGTACCGGAGTACGAAGGTGTTGTGTTAAAGGGTGCGGTTACGGCATAACCGGCGGCTGCGGTAATTGTAGACATTTAATACTCCAAATAAAAAATCGGTTTGTCAAAACACGCCGCCGTTTACAGTTACGGACGAATACGTCCTTCTGTTTGGGCAGCATCTAACTCTGTTTGTAGCTGCATCGCTTGCTCGTGCTTACCCTGTTGTGACAACCGGACGATCCTATTGCTTTCAGCGATGTAATCAGCGCTTGTATAGATTCGGCCGTTTTGCGAACTAGGGGTAGAAGCTGTCGACTTCCCCGGTGCAACCTGACGATTCAGCTCTTGGCGTGCATTGGATTGCTGTTGCTTTTTAGCTGAAGGGTTATGCGCTGGATATCTTTCGAAAAAGGTATCAAACACTTCCTTGACGGCGGAGACGTCCTGACGACCTGCTGCGTTTAGAAGAGCATCATTCCATGTTGCTTGCGAGCCCGGAATACGAGTCGCTAACCATGTCTGACAATCATCTGTCGCTTGGATCGCTTCCCAAGTTGGCAACGTAGAATTGAGATTCTCAAAGAATCGATCCTGCGCTGTTTTAGCTTGAGACTGAACAACTTCACCGACTTGGCCTTCGGCTTTGGTCAACTGGCCTTCCAGTGCCTCGATTTGCTTGATGTACTTCGACTCGCGTCTGCCAAATTCTTCTTTGGCAATACGGCGGGCTAGGTCTACCAAGTCCTCACCAAATGCTTCCACGTCTTTGTTTGTAACCAGTTGGCTTGGCTCAGGTTCAGGTTGCGGCTCGGCCTTCTGTTCCTTGAGTTTTGCCTGTAATTGATCCATCGAATCCGTCAGTTGCCTCACTTGCTGTTGCAGGGTTGGCACTTGGCTGTTGTACTGACCTTGAAGTGACAGGTAACGTTGCTTCCACGTCGCGTCTTCTTCAGTAGCTTTCGGTGTCTCAACGGAGACTGGTTCCTGACTTTGCTTCTCTGGCTCTGGCTCACTGTTTGTTTGCTGTTCGTCTTCGGGCTTGGGTTCAGCAGCTAATTGGGCTGCGGCAACCTGCTTGTCATACTCTTCTGCAACGTGCACTTGAGCTTGTACCTGTTTTGGCAATGCCATAAATACTCCTTATGCCGGTTCCACCACAGAACTTGGGCGTGTTTTTACAAAACGACTTGCCGGGGGCTTCCCCCTTAGGCTTACCGTGTCTTTTCTGCCAGCTCAGGGGATACCTGAAGCAACGTGAGAATGTCTTTACACTCTCGCGCCATCCCTTGGACTCTAGGGGTGGTTTCGCCGGACGTATCCAGCAAATTGTTTGTCAGCTTTTCGAGTTCGGTTTCGAGTAGTTTCAACAAAACCTCTCCATCGTCTGACTTAGAAATCCTAGCCAACGCCTGAAATTGACGGGCGTCTGGCTTAATTAGCATGCTTTACCGTGTGATTTTGCTGAAGCGCGTTTGACGACTCCACCATCGGCCATCATCACGCCGCTACGACCACGTGCGGGGTTTGCCGCAGCTTCTGCACGAGCAGCAGCGCGTTTGGCAACATATCTTTCAGCACGGTCACGGTTTGTTTCTGCACGCAGTCCGGGTTTTGGATAGCTAGCTGCCTTGCGGGCTACGTCGCTACCAGTATCACGGGCCGCTGTACGAGCAGCCATGTCGGTTGTGTACTTCTTGCCCATGTACTCAAAAGTCTTGTTGCCGGCTTTACGCTCAGCAGCAAAAGCTTCTTTAAAGGACTTGTACTCTGGTTTAGAAGGCTCTTCAGCTTTTGATTCAGCTGCCTCCATGGGAGAAGAATCTTCCGATGGGCCAGAACCTGCCTCAACATATTCAACGGTTTCACCGCCGTCTGCATAGCGCTTCATCATTTTGGATTTGCCAGAATAGTTCATGTCCAGTCCTTTTACTGTGTGGTTTGTATCATGGGGTTTACCCCCGTGTCAAGAGAATTTAAAAATTATCTGTAATTGGTGCGCCATTACTCAACATCTGCTGGTTTTGAACTGGGCTTCCCGCAGGAGCTCCCGGTCCGGGCATTGGTTGTGGTGGCTGGCCGGCTTGCATCATTTGTGCAATCTGCTGTGCTACACGTAACTTCTCGCGTGGGGGCACAACGTCGTCGGGGTTTACGTCCAACTGCTTTGCAGTCTCGCGTAACAGAGTAGCGCGGCCATCGATACCCATAATCTGCATATCGATTGGATTTGCCGTTGCCTGCAAGAATTCGTTACGACGAACCTGTGCAGTCTCTTTAGCCACGATGCTGTTTGAGCCGCGAGCCACAATAGCCACGTCGCCTTTGAGTTCGTTGTCTTCGCTGTACTTCATGTTGTAGAAATACAAGCGCTCCAGCAGCGGAGTCATCACGCTGTTGTCAATATTGGCAACAACCTGCTTCATGGACTTGTTCGCATTGCCCATCAGCATGGACATACCAGAAGCCGTACGACCCGCACCGCCCGTGGGGCTTGAGCCTGTCATGTAACGTGGAATGCCTGAATACTCGTCCGCCAAAATGGAGAACTTCTCATACACAGCCATGAGCTCTTGTGCGTTTGAGTTTGGCTGGAAAAAACCAATTGGCGCAGCCGACGAACCCATTGGGTCTGTCGTGACTTGGTGAATCTTCCAAGGGTACATCTGCGTGATATCTTCGCCCTGAGGTACGCGGTCTACGTTGACCCACACCTGTGGTCCAGAGGCAATGCCCATGTTGTTAGCTAAAGCGCGTGTAGCGCTGTTACACATGTCTTGGCAGTCCTTGATCAGGTCATACGTACTGTTGCCCCAGAACGTGCCGGGAACGCCTTCGTACGAGGCTTTGTAGTAAGGCTTCTGACCCAGTGGGTGATAGTTTAGCGATGCCTTGATAACGTACGAGCCAATGAGCCACGCTTCACAAGGATACTGCTTGGTAATGTCAGGCACTTCTTCGTCTGTCAAGCCCCAATCGCGTAACATCTGACCAGACACCATACCCCAGAACTGGATTGCGTCGATCAGATGCTCGCTGTTTTGCATTACTGCGGTGGTTGATCTTCCTTCGGCTTGCGCTTTAGTCGAGTCAACAATGAGCCACTCTTGGAGACCACCGCGGCCATAAGCTTCGATAACTTGTCTAATAGCTTCGTCATCATATCCTTCTACTCCGATCATTTCTTCAAGGTCAGTCTGACGCAGCTTGTGCCGCTCAATCAGATAACCATCATTGATCCCTGTTGATGCAGGGGACGGATAAATCATAAATGGGTCAACGCGCTCCCACTCTAGCACTAGGTCATCCACAATCTCAAGCTGATAGCCTGCCTGTACATCTGGGTTCCACTTCATTCTCGGCTTGCGACGAACGATTGGGCCCTTTAAGAATGCACATGGGAATGTTGTGATGTCGTCAATAAATGCATCAAACGCCGTGATGAACCCGCCCTCAATGAGCTGGTCCTCCATTTTGTGTTCCATCTGCTTGACTTTGAACTTCGCCTCTTCCATCACGTTGTGCATGTATTCTTCACGCAACTCATTGAGGAACTTACGCAACTGCGTAGGGGGAAGCTGTTGACCTGTAGCTTCAATCACCTGAGCCATCTGCTGTATAGCATGCAGACGCATCTCTTCCATAATATCAGGTGACAGTGTGGGTGTAGGCGTTGGCCTGATAGTCCAAGGTTTGTCAGCACCTTGTCCCAATAACACATCACGCAACCAACTTGCCGCAGCGCGACATTTGTTAGACGTGAGCATCATGTAAATTTCTGAGCCGCCATTTTGGCGAATCATCGTTAGAACGTCAGGGTCGTATTCTCCGCGGCGTGCACGCACGGCCTTGAACATCTTTGGCTCAACCGTTTGCTCTTTTGCTGTTCTAGCTTCAGTCCAGCAGTTGCGGACATAAGATGCAATAGATGTAATGAGCGGCTGCGCCTGCGCAAGCTCTGATGCTTTACGCTGCTGTTCTGCAACACCCAAGGCTGACATAGCCGGAAGGATGCCGCCCATACTGATGCCTAGATTCTGGTTCATGCGGGGCCCATCTCGTTTTAATAAGTGTAACTTACTTTTTTAATTTCGCGCTTACCGCGCTGCAATGCTAGACCTCGGATGTTCATATCGACTACCGAGTCGGCGTACTGATTGGCGTCATGGACGTGAGAGAACTCGTTCTTGTCTGGCCTATCTTCTAACTCGCCGTTCTTCTTAATTTTGTACCGATATCCGTATCGAAAGCCTTTGATAAGCATCTCGCAGGAGCGGTCAATTAAGTACATTGCCTTACCTTCCAGCTGCTGATTGAGCAACCGTTCGACGGACTGTATCCTAATTTCTGGATTGTTGCTAGGGGGGCGTACACATTTAAATCCAGCATTTTTCAAAACGTCCACTAGCGATAGTTCATTAAGTTGCTGCTTGGCAAACCCGGCCGGGTCAGGCGCACACAAAAACGTAGCCCCCGCAAAGTTGTTAGCTATAAACGGATTCAGTCTCACATTCAAAAACGTCTCGATGCCCATGTTCTCCGCAGTGATCTCTCCCAAAGTCATCACCCGCCCCCGAGGGTCCCGCTGCTTAAACACAGCCGCAGGCGTTCTCCCGAAGTCAATCCCAATGATGATCGGATAGTTCTCACCCCTGATGTACTTCAGCGGGTCATCTGCCACATGGAAGTCGTACGTAAAAGTCTTCTCGTACACAGGTGTTCCCGAGAGCGAACGGCCATACTCTGACCTCAGATACACCCGAAGCCAGTCCTCGGTCTTACCCGGAATCAAGTTGGGGTAGTATTGTTTTGGCAGGTGGTCGTAGTTATCCGCTTTCGGATTCACACACCATTCTTCGCCGTCCTTGTCTAGCAGAACCTCTTCTGGCTCCTCACCAAACCGCTCGGTGTACTTGGCCGGTTTTAAAATCGCTGCAGGCTGTTTATAGATTGACCAGTTGCTAGGCGGGTCTTCCATCTTGTCATGCCACCACGTATCCTCATCGGGCATGTTGGTATCAAACAGCGCACACGATCTGGTCGGACCACCGTCCTTCATCGACGGATACCGGTTCAAACGACCTAAGAGGCCATCCACAACCTCTGAGTTGAGCTCGCGTGACTCATTCCCCCAGATAAACGTGGTCTCCAGTGACAGCGCTTTCCTAACGTCGTCCGGCGTATCCAGCGCAATGAACAGCCATTCGGACTCAACCTCTGTGTTATCTGGCAGCTTGGCTTTGAGGATAAACGTCTTCTCCACCGCTTTCCAAATCCCAGCCTCACCCGGGGGCAGCCAGTCAAACACCGTCTTACGTGTCGTCAGCGCCAGCTGGTCGGCCGTGTTACGCACAATCACCGCTCTGGTCTTACGTATACCCTTGGCATTAGGCGCTTGCCCGCAGGCTAGCCGTACAAGTTCGTGCACACAGGTCACAGATTTGCCACCTCCAACTGGGCCGGCTAAGACCCTGACGTAATTTTCATCCAGCATGAACTCCCGCTGGGTGTCGGTTGGCTTGTATTTACTCATTAGATATGAATTTTGTAGGCGAATTGATGATGTTTTGATCGTTTGTGATGTTCACAGAACGCTCTCCAAGGTCAATAGAAATGCTAAAACCGGGCCCGGAATTGGCCTGTTTCTCCTCTTTTGGCTCTAATCCTGCCACTTTTATGAGCGTTTTCAGCGCATCGTGGACCTGTGAGAAGCTCGCATCTTTGCTTGCAGCCAGCAAATACGTTTTTTCTAGCAGTTCTCCAGCCATCCAGCCAGCTTTTGCCTTAAATGTAACGCCGTTTTTCTCAAATTCCGAGCGCAATTGCATGATTCGGCTGATAAACCATGGTTGTTTCTCTAATTCACGGAACTGCTCCACAGCAACACCATGGCGGCCAATGATGATCAGCTCATCTTCCATGCCCAGAGCCAGCGAATGCAGCATTTCTTCGGAGACCTGAGGGAATGATACGTTTTTTACCCCATATTCCAATGGGCCATCGTCAATTTCAACGTTCAGCATGCTGTGCCTCCTCTTTAGCCTTGGCTTCTGCGCGATCTACGGCATCTAAATACTTTTCCATAGCAGTTCGGATGATATCTGCCATGTGCACGTTCTTGCGCGTAGCAAGTTTTTGGACTCGCTCCATAAGGGGGTCGGGGATGTATAGGTTTCTTCGTCTCATTTGGGCAATGTAGCACGTGTGTATGTGGTATGCAAGCGCTTTTTTATTTTTTTGGCGTGTAAGGTGCGCGTAAGGGGCGGGGAACGTGTGTATGTCTTATTTTCTTCGCTTGCTGTGAGAGCCAGTCGTAAGGAGAGGGGGGGTGGGCTGGCCCCCTTGGTCCCATGGCGGGGTAGCAGTCTTGCCTACTATGTAGGGCATCGTATCCCTCGCCTCCCGATCTTTAAAAAGTAGCATTGTTTCCTAGTGTCGCGTACTTCGCGGTTCTTGTTTGTAGGGTTTTCCCGAACGCATCGAACCCAAGTGTGCACCAACGCGAAGTCACAATGTGGGATGTTTGATCATTAAAAATTCAATAGCGTTTTGACAGTTTGGGTGAAGTAACTGTCCGGCAAATCCGCCTTCATGACCTAAACCTTAGGGCATGGTCTAAACACACGAATGGCAAAAGTGTGGGAGGCGGTTTTGAGTAGTGCATTACATGGTGTAGTGTATTACTTGAAACCTACTTATTTATTCAAAGGACAAATCATGTCAAATGCAGTCGCTATCATTGAAGGTACACGTTCTATTGTCATCGACAAAAAGGGCAACACCGGTTCCTTGGCGCTCGCAGTGGCCTTCGCAGGTCGTGAGGCTCGCCAAGAGTTCGGTCAAATGATGTACGCCAACTGGCTCGCCAATGGCCAATTCCGCCCAGTCGTTAACGACATTCTCTCATGCGGCCTCGTGCCTAAGTCTGCCTTGCCTTTCGTGGCCGGTCTTGTGCCTGCTACTGGCTCGGTTTCCAAAGAGGCTTTGCTCGGCTTGTGCAATGCAGTCTCTAGCGCAGTGTCCGCCAAGGGCAAGGAATTGAAAGGTCGCAAGGCTTACGTGTTCGGCATCGTTGATCGTATCTCTCGTGGTGCTCAACCTTCCACAATCAATGACTAATGTCTAAAGTTCACTCTCTACCCAAGGGAATCCACATCGCCCCGATGCCTAAACGTGTCGAGGGCGATGTTGGTCGCAAACTACAAGGTGGCTTGCCACCGGAACCATATCGCTCATGCAACGCCAAGTGGTCTAACTCCGCCAAGTTTGCTCGTGAGCCTATGCCATACGCACAACGCCAACTATGTGCAGAGAACGCAGACTGGCAACACACCCTGTTTGGCTAAATCACTAGGGTAAACCCTACCTATTAATCCAATTATCCAAGGGTGGAAGTTGGATTAATCCATGGATAAATTGATTCTTCAATGAAATCAATAAGTTAGGTCGTCGATTAATCCATTTATCCAATTATCCAACAAAATAGAGGGTCAGAGATGTTTTGGCTTGTGGATTCAATGCCATATGCGACGACGCTAAATCTCAATACCTCCCACAAATTCCCTCTCGTCCAAATCCGTTTGGATTATTCGAGCAGGGTAAACCCTATGCCTCCCTCGCAAGCCAGTATCCATGCGGGCTCCGAGGCATACACACGCACAAATCGATTAATCCAAGCCCCTAAAAAGTTGGCTTAATCGATGCAAAGTTTTGTCTTAATCAAAACTCATGGCAAATCACGCACACATACACACCTACTCACTTGGATAAATCGTTAGGGTTTTCCCCTACTATTAATCCAAAACTCACAAGGAAAAATCATGCGCACACCATCAAACTCTGATCTCATGGGCTTAGCCATCATCGAACCCACATACACATGTGCAGATGACATACAAGAATTCACCTTGGATGATATCCCCGGTTTCGTCGAGGCTCGCACAATGGATGAGATCGATGCATCAATCCATGCCTACTATCAGATGCTAAATCAGCGATCTGTCTGAATCGTTAGGGTAATCCCCTAGTATTAATCCAAAAGGAAACACCGTGATACATACATTCTTAATCCAATGCCACATACGAGACAAGCAGTACACCTATGTCTTTGACGACATACGACTCGCACGAAGCCACTGGAATTACTTGGCTGATAGCGGTGTGACCCCAACAACACCGTTCCCGATGTACTAACACAACCTCACCACTCACTTCTTGGAGACACCATGAAACTAACTCTATACGCAATCGGCTTTTCCATGGCCACATGCATTTCCCTGTTCGTGGGCTATAGCCCTGACGTGCCTTACTTCCAACAAGCGGCTCTG
>Ga0222713_10003671_pt1 | contig 15770 bp, 20 predicted proteins | sample C33_649DmetaG_FD_165061 | JGI IMG/M metagenome (GOLD analysis project Ga0222713, IMG submission 165061) | Estuarine water microbial communities from San Francisco Bay, California, United States - C33_649D | ecosystem: Environmental > Aquatic > Marine > Unclassified | place: USA: California...
GCAGTGCAATTTAAATTCACATCTCAAACTGGGAAAGATATGAAAATTGTAGGGTGGTCTGGAACATTCGTTGGAAGTACAAATGTTTGAAACATTTTGGGATGATGAAGACGGTAAATTAGAATTTCAATATGTAGAAGATAAAGTATTTGCTCATGCCACAGCAAAACGATGGAATAAATCTATATATTTAAAATTTCAAGATATATGGCATGTAGCCAAAGAAGAATTAAAAGAACAAGGATATAATGAAATATTAGTATTTATTCCTGACAATAATAAAAAATTATTTAAATTTCAATGTATGTTTGGTTTTGTATTACATATTAAACAAGACAATATGTTGATAATGAAATGTAAAATTTAAGGAGTTATTATGCCAGCAAATTTAGCCTTATACGCAGCAACAGCCGTATTAGCTTATTCAACTTATCAACAAGGCGAATCTGCAAGAAAACAAGAACAAGCAGCAACTAGACAATATCAAGCGGAACAACGTAAATCAGAGATTCAAAACATTCGTAGTGTTCGTCAACAAATACGTGAATCTAGACTTGCGGCAGCAGGAATGACTAATTTATCTGCACAAGTTGGTGGTTTTGGTGGAAGTGGTGTTGCTGGAGGAATAGCTAGTACAGGAAGTCAACTTGCAGGTAATTTAAACTACATGGGACAAGTAGCAGCACAAAATACTCAAATCACTGGAGCAGCTATACAAGGCGCACAGGCACAAGCAGAAGGTGCTATATGGGGTTCTATTGGTCAACTTGGTGGAACTATATTCTCTGGCTTAGGTGGGTTTAAAGCGTTTAATCGTCCACCAACTGCAACTGCTTAATAATTTAAAATATGTCTTCACAAAATTTATACGAAGAAACTACACCTACTACAGAACCTTTGTACACTGCTCAGGATATGGTTCCTGCTGTAGATAGTACAGTAGGTAATTATTCTGTATTAAAATCTATTACAAACATAGCAACTGGTGAAACTCCTCCAGATGAAATTAATTTTAACACCCATGTAGATGAAACTTGGAAAAAAACAGTTCCAGAACAAAACAGAATGGATGTAGTTGCTGCTGAAAATGCAGCTTCTAGAGGTGAAATAGATGTAGTCCAACAAGCAATGGCAAGTGTAGCTGCTCGTAATAAATTATTTGGTGAAGTAAGCGCACAGAATGCAGAAATTGTTCGTGCTAAAATTAAAGAATTATCAGAACAAGCTGTTGAAAATGTAGCTATTAAAAATCCAGCAGTGTTGTTTAATAATACTCCAAAAGAAATTTCAGATGCAACTATTAGAGTAGGATCACGAATATCTGCTGCTGCAACATTAGATAGGGCTATTGAAGATGGTAAAAAGTGGAGTACGGTTGCATTAGGTTTTGGTTTTGAATTTCTTCCAATGGCGGCAGAACAAGGCCCAGCTATGGATAGGCTTGCTATTAAATATGGTGTGCCTAAAGATGCTATTAGTAGACTTGATGGTAGATCACAAACTAAAAGTTATTTACAACGAGCATTTCAAGCTACTCCAGATGAACAAAAAGGTGAGTGGTTATCTGGCTTATATAAAGATTTAAAAGATAGTTGGCTTATTTCAGATTGGCAAGCTGCATTACTCATACAAGAAGTTGCAACAGGAGCAGAACAAGAGTGGGGTGGTTGGTCAGATTGGTTAGATAGACTTGGAGTAGTCGGGGCTATTGCTTCTGGTACTCTATCATTATTTAAAGCAGGGCGACTTATAAAAAGTGCTAATGCGTTAAATAATCTAGAACGTACAATTGCAACCGCTGGTGGTAAATCTGCTATTGTTACAGCAGAGCAAACTAAAATTGTTTCTGAAGTTGCAAATAAACAACGACTTGCTGCGGTAGGAGCAATAGCTGGAGAACTTACAGGTATATCTACTGCTATTGACTTAGGTAAACTAGTAAGTGTAAATGCTGCTAAAGTATTACCTGATGTTATTACTACTGCTGCATCTGATTTACAAAAACCAATACGTGCTGCTGTAGATAATTTAATTTTAGAACTACAAAATACAATTGCTGGTAAAGGTGTTCGTGCATCTGAAGCTGCTACTGAATTAGAAAATTTACGTAAGTTTTATTCTCCAGCAGACAATCCACGTATTCATTCATTAGATAATTTTGTAATGTCTGCTGATGGTACAGCCATTACAGGTAAAGTATATTATAAACCAGAGAATGCAACTTCTTTCTTAACAGAAGATGCGGCTAAGGCATATATAAATGCTATTGATCCATCTAATAAGATGGGTATGAAAGTTATTCCAGATACAACTAACACTGGATGGTTAGTTGAGGAAAGTGTTAAGAAAGATTTACAGCTTCGTAAAACTGCTTTAGAAGCACAAATATTAGAAGAAATTAATAATGCTAAAAAAGCAAAGAAAGCTGCTACAGGAATTCCACTTCCAAAAGGAGATGAGTTAAAACCTCCTAAAGCACTTGTTACTAGTAAGCCTCGTTGGAATACAGAAACACTTGCTTTTGAAAACAACATAGATAAAGCTGCCTATCAAGTCGGCAGTAAAACAAAACTATCTAAATCAGATACAGAAGTTAAAACATGGCTTCAATCCGTTACTGGTTGGACAGATAGAGATATTACATCACATGCATCTGCACTACGTAACTACATTAAAGAAAATACAAACGTACTTGATGAACAAGGAAACATTTTTGTATCTTCTCGTGTTCCAGAATCAAAACCCACATTTTCTGCACAACTACGTTTTGACCAAGAATTTAAACAACTGCAAGCATTTCAAAATGCAACAACAATTAATAATGTCACTGTAAGTAATAATTCACAGAGAACTTTTATTTTTGAGTTTGTAGGTAAACTTGGTAAAGCATTAGGTTTAGATGATAGAAAAATTGTAGTGCTTCAAGCATCTGATGTTCGTTCATCATCTGATCCTATGTTAGTTGCTTTAAAAGACACAATTTCTAAATATGCAGCACGAGGTGCTGGTGCTGTTCATTTTGATTATGGCAGTGGTCAATCTCTTATTGTTATGATGAGGGATGTAAAAGTAAGTGAGAACCAATTAGGCGGCATTAGTCTACGTAAATATATGGAAGACTTTGCACACGAATATGGACACGCATTTGAAGCACAATTTGCAACTAAATATTTCGGCATTATTAATAGCAGTTTTAATAAATGGCTACGTGCAAAAAATATTAAGTGGGTAGGTGAAGGAATCAATCGTAGGATAGATGAAGTGTTTTCACCAGAAGCACTACTAGAATATAGAAGTGTTTCTTCAGCAGAAGACTTAATGAGATGGGTTGAAAGATATGCTGCTGGAGATGTTGCAGAATATGGTAAAGTAGAAAACCAACTACATAAATGGGCAACTTTATACAGCGAATTTTTTGCAGAGAATTTTGCTAAGTGGGCGTTTACTAATGAAGTTCCAACTACAATTTTAGGACAAGCATTTAAAAAACTTGTTGATGGAATTAAATTAATTATTACTGAAGTAAATAATCGTTTAGCACAACTTGGACTACAACCTGTAGTAGGAACAGTAGATAAAAATATTGCCGCAATGTTAAATGTACACATTGCACAATTAAAACAAGCAGTTCCAGAAGCACAAGCAACATTTGAACAACTATCTAAAACTGTTAAAAAACCATCTATAGATGTTTTACAAAAAGAACTTGATGATGTTACAGAGCAATTAAATGCAATTAATGATGCAGAAAAAGGTCTTAAAACTGGATGGCTTGTTGAACAACCAATTAATAGAAATTTAGACTATTCAATTATAGGTAAGTATAGTGATGAAGATGTTAATAGTGCAACTAGATTTGCAATGGGTGATTGGGCCTTGTCTACGTCTTCAGAACTATATACACAACGACTTGTAGGTATTAATCAGCAAAGTAGGTTTCAAAAGCTACTTACTAATTTTGTACGTCCATCTATTGAACGTCTAAACAAAGCTGATAAAGTTGCATTAAATGATGTACTAGTATTAGGTGATAAAGAAGGAAAAGTGTTCAGCGAAGTAGAACTTGCAGGTCAAGGCTTATCTTTAAAAGCTAGAGAGGCTTATTATAAAGTAAGAGCATTACGTGATGTGATGTGGCAAGTACGTAATGATGCCGCAGTTAAGAGCATGATAAAACGTGGCTTTGTACAATTAAACACAGGCATTAAATTTGAAGATGGAAGTAACAGTGTATTTGCTAAACCAACTTCTCCAAAAGAAAACAGTGTAGTGTTTATTGTAGATAGTAACGAAACACAACGTGCAAGTGCTAAATGGCTAGAAGAAGCAGATTCAAAAGGCTATGTGTTTTATGAAGTTGCAGAACCAGTATTAATTGATGGTAAATATAGAAAAACATTAGCGTTTAAAAAAGGTGCATTTGATAGTCAAAAGATTGACACTGTAATTCCATATAGGGCTGGTGAGTATAGGCGCATTTACAGTGATGAATACTTTGTTAAAATTCGATCTACAAATGAAATAGATGGTGTTTTAGAAGATGTGGTTAGCACTCATCGTACTGCTACAAATGTAGGCGATGCGAATAAATATGCCAAGGCACTATCCACTGCTCGTGATTTGCACAAAGCTGGTAAACTAACTATGGAAGAAGCTAGTAGGCTTATGCAACCTTATGGATGGCAACCAGAAGATATTATTAAGGCACTAGATGAGGGAAGATTTGGCGCAGACTTTAAAGTAGAAGTTAAATTTAATCGTATGGATGATGATTATATTAACGAAGCAATTGGACTATCTACTAATTTTTCAAGTAAGCGTGGAGATAAAATTCCTTCTGTATTTGGACATGATACAATTAACACTGTATCCCCACTAGATTCTGTTGCCGCTGAAATTGGAAATACTGCATATGTAGCATCAGTTACAGAGTGGAGAGAAAGTAATGTAATACGTTGGTTTAATACTTTCTCTGAAGAACTTCCAGCTAATGTGCGTACAATGAATCCTGATGCAGCATTCTTATATATGCTAAATAATAAAGGACAATATGTAGGACTTGGAAAGCGTGGTGCAGTTGCTGAGAAAGTACAAGATTATATCATATCTCAAATGAATATTCCTACAAAGGAAGAAAAAACATATTTGGGATTTATGAAAATTATTAGCGAATCTATTGAAACTGGAATTGGTGGAAAACCAATGCTTAAAGTAGGTGCTGCATTACGTGCAACTAAAGACTATCCTACATGGGCTAGGACTATTTCATTCCATAGTTTCTTTGCGTTTAATCCTGTACAGTTTTTTATGCAAGGCATGAATGCGTTTAATGCAGTAGCAATTTCTCCTGTTCACGGAATTAAGAGTGCTAGAGCATCATCCCTATATGCTATGGCATTAATGAGCGATCAAGAATCTATTTGGAGACAATTTGCAAAAGTAAACAAACTTACTTCATTAGGTCTTGGGATGGATGAGGAAGAGTTTGTAGCAGTAATATCTTCTATTAGACGAAGTGGATTGTTAGACGGTATTAACACCACAAGTTTGTATGGTGCTGAAACCGGAAAATATGGAATCTCTAATCGTATAACTCGGACGGTAGGAAACATTGCGGCAACTCCATTTAATTCTGGTGAAGGATATAGTAGGCTTGTAAGTTTTGATATTGCACGTAGAGAGTTTATTAGTGCTAATCCCGGCGCAGCATGGTGGACGGACGATAATTTAGCTTCCATTCTAAAACGTCAAGATGATTTAACACAAAATATGACTCGTGCAAACACTGCCGAATGGCAGCGTGGGTGGAAATCAATTCCTACACAATTCATACAATACCAAGTTAAACTTATGATGAATGTAGTGCAGAGTTTACTCGGTAACACTCGTACATTTACACAGCCAGAAGCCATTCGTCTATTGCTAACACACACTCTTGTAATGGGTAGTTCTGGTAGTTTCTTATGGCCTTTCAGAGATTTATTAACTGGGGTTATTCCAGAAGATATGACTGAAGAACAACGCCTATACGTACAGCAAGGTGTTGTTGCTGGTTTGATTGGTTCAATAACTGAGGGCGAAGCTAAACTTGCAATTGGTAGTAGATTTAATACTTTTAAATATTATGAAGATATAGTTAAAGGTATTCTTGACCCACAAAAAAGTTTCATGGAAGTAGCTGCTGGCCCCTCTGGTTTTGCTGCTTTACGCATGCTTGGTGGTGTTGGTGAAGGTATTCGTATTGTGGTGAAAGCCCCAATGACAATGGACACTTTAAAAATTGCACTATCAGAAATTGGTAAGAGTAGTTTTTCAGCACTCAATAACGTACAGAAAGCACGTCTAGCTATGAACAACTATAATGTTGTTACTAGTAGCAGTGGTGGTATGATGTATAGAGTTACTGATACTGAGGCATGGATGATTGGATTTGGAATTCCACCTGCTGCTCAAGAAGACCTATCAGTTATGTATGAAAGTAGTAAAGCACATGCTGATGATATTAAGAAGTCTGCTAAAATAATTGGCAAACATTCTATGCTTGCTCTTACAGCACTACGTGCAGGAGATGATGAGGGACATAGAACACATTCTGCTATTGTTCAAGCAGTGTTAAATACATATAGTGGATCAGACTTAAAACAACTATATGCAGAAGCATATAAAGTAGAAGCATTTACACAATATGAAAAACTACTGACAGATCAAATGGTTAAAGATTGGAAAATAAAAGACTTAATAGTGAATACAGGAGTAAATAAATAATGGCAACAATGTATAGACAACAACTATCTCAGGCTCCAGAACCAGCGGTAGCAAGTCCTGCTGCCATACAACAAGCTGCTATGGCCCAAGCTAGGGCTGCTGAATCTTTAACAGGATTTGCTGGAAGTATGTTTAAGGGATATGTTGAAGGACAAATTGATTTAATAGGTGTTGAAGCTGAAAAATTTACCCAAGAATTTCTTATTAAAAATCAAGCTGCTGAAAAAGCTGTTGAACAAGCTGCTGAAATACAACAACAAAGAACTTTATTTGATAAGTTGAATGAGGGGCCACGACAAACATTAGAAGAACAACAACAATTTCAACAACAACTTAGTAGTTTTGATAATGAAGTTAATCGTCTTAAACTTGCCGCTGAAGGTGGAATGTCTAACAAGCAATATATTTCTCGCATTAACACACTAACACGTAATGCAATTGCAAAATATCCCGGTCTTGCTAACGAAATTAGGCAGAAAGTTTCTAGTTCTACTGGACTAGAAGGGGCAGAACAATGGGCTGCTAAACAATTTGTAAAAGAAAGATTTTCTACTGCAAAAGGAAAAGAAACTAAAACAGAAAGAGATTTTGCAATAGCAGACACTGCAAGGGTTGCTCCATTAGGTACGTTTGGATCACAGCTTGATTTAATGAATTTATATGATAATGATAGACCAGAATATTATAGAAGAATGAATGCTGCAAATAAAGTATTTAAGATTGAAACTGAAACTAAATTACTTAAAGATAAACTATCAGCAGAACAAAATGTATCCGATCAACAAGCAGATACTATGAGGCCAGCGTTTACTGGAGTTTTTTCTAGTACGTTTGCATCATCAGTTGTTGCTAAAGAAGCAGTAAGTAAAGAAACTGTATATAAACAAGTTTTAGACTTAATGGCTAAAGGCGAAAATATTATAGTAAATCCAAAAGCATTTGAAGTACAAATTAAAATGCATGTTGCTCAAATGAGAGACATTATTAATAATGCTAAAGTTCAAGCAGAAGAATTTTTTAATAAATGGGCAGGAACACAACAAATTTCAGATGCTAAACGTAATGAGATAAGAAAAGATATTGACAGGGCTTCTGAAGTAGCTATGGCTAAGTATGGTGATGAAAAAGGCATTGGTTTGATAGCAATGGCTAACATTATGAGTGTTTATAGGGATAAAAGTTTACAAGAACAAGTTCAACTCGTAGATTTAGCTATTAAACACCAATCCGCAATGCAAAACAATCCACTGGTGTCAGCATATTGGGCGGGTAAGGAATCTCGTGAAAATTTAAAACGAACACATCCACAATTTTATGAGTTTATGGTAGGACAAGAACGAGATTTAACTAGTTCTATTATGGGTGTTCGCAATGAAATTCAAGGTGCTACAGATTTAGCTAATGTTCAACGTGTTATTACACAAGCGCAGCAAGACTCTAAAGCTATTCCAGTAGACCCTAATGTTGATCCAAAAATAATTAAAGCTACTCATCAAGCACTTATGTCTTCTTCTATGGAAGTATTAAAGAAGTCAGAACTTACTGCACAAGAAATTAACACTGTGTCTGCTGCTCTATCTACAAATACTGTTACTGGCGCTAATAGTTTAATTCTACAGCGTGAATATAAGCAACTTGGTGTTAAGATTAGCAAATTACCAGAATCAGATCAAGCAGTGATTAAGTCTAATGTTAGCAACAGCATTTCTAATGCCGTAACAAACGTTACTAGTATTAAAAATGTAATTGAAGCAAAGTATAAGTTTCCAATTACTCTCGGTGTAAATGATGCTGGTGAAATTAGTGTAATTGCTCCTAGTGCATCTGCATTTAAAACTACAGGCACTATGGAAGCTAGGCAACGTGCTATGCGTGAATATCCAAAAGCTGCTGAAGAGTTTATGAAGCAAGCAAAGCCAGTATTAAATAATATGGTGTATGGTAAAGCTATGCTAACTATGGAAACACCTAAGCAAGTAGGTAGTGAGTTTGCATCCATCATTAATGGTGGTCAAACCTACACTGGGTTTTTCAGCATGGAAGCTAAACCAGTTGCAGAACAAGCATCAGCTAGAAAAATAGATGTAGAAGCAATGTCTCCTTCAATTTCTCCAGTACAACAAACAGACGTAAATAAACCATTAACCCCAACAGAAGTAGTAGTAGGTGGTGCTACCCCTACAACATCAACTCAAAAAGCTAATGAACAAACTACAACTCCTGTTAGGGGTAATGTTATCCTTAACTCTTTACGTGAACTTAAACCACAGTAATATGAAAGAACTAGACGAACTAATGGCTATGCCTGTTGAAGAACGCTCCAAACTTCCTTGGAACGACAGTAGACTTGATTTCGTAGCAAGAAAACTTGAAGAACAGTTTAAACTTCCAGAGGATTCTCTTAGAGCATTAAAATATGCTGAAAACACTGGTCTAGTGAATGGGAAAATAAGTTTAAGCAAAAACGACAGCACTGCTGTAAGTCCTGCGGGTGCTAGAGGGATTATGCAAATTATGCCTTCTACAATGGAATTGCAAGGAGGAAAATTTAAACACAACCATCTTGACCCTGTTGAGTCGCTTTATACAGCCGCATCCTATCTATCTACTACGATGCAACAATATAAAGGAAATGTGGCAGCAGCATTTGCAGACTACAATGGTGGCCCTAAAGCTGCTAAAGATGTGTTAAAGGGAAAGCGACCTAAGAATAAAGAAACAAATAACTATCTTACAAAGATAGAAAAGTTTTACGAGGAAAGACAATAAAAAAGGGGGTTTAGGCCCCCTTTCTTTTTATTTACGATTAATAGCAAATCCTAGCGAGTTAATCCACAACATTGTTGGATGTGTAGATGAAGAAGCTAGACCTTTCTGACGCAAATATTTACGAAGAGCATTACGTGCCTCATCATAAGTTTTAAATTTAATCTGCATCCATTTAGGTAGGCTTCCGTTAAGTCGTTTGATTTGGTACATTAAGTTTCCTTTCTTCACGTAAAATTAAATATTGGATGTTGTGCAAACATTTATATAGGTCTTCAACAGGGTTCCCCTTGTCTTTATACCTAAGTAAATATTTTAACGCACTGGCTTCCCAACCATTCATATCGTAGGCTTCCCACACATGCCAAGGTTCAATGGCTCGTTTCTTGTAGTGATTCCCACCATATTGAATACTAGTAATATCTTTATGCTGCATCTGGATAGGGCTTTAAAAGAGCAGGTAGTTTTATCTGTGTAGAACTACTACACAATTGATGTAGTTTACCATCTTCTGTCTTAAATTGCAATACCACCTCAAGTGTGTTGCTTGTTTCATACACTTTGAGTTTTAGATATTTCCTAAGTGCTTCCATCATAGCATAACTATCGCTGTTCGTCATTCATCCTCCTAAGATGTTTCTTTGCAATGTAAACCAAATGCTTTGCATATTTAGGTGTACAACCTAATATCGCCGCAATCTCATCATACCTTATACCATCAATCACCTTCATACGCAAGGCCCTCTGTTGTTTTATTGGTAATGTTTCTATAAGAGAGATGGCACTTTTAAATTCCTGAGACATTGAAATGATGCGTTCTGGTGTGATTTCATCCACCTCAGAAACATCCATTCTAGGGCTATTAAAAGGGGTTTTGGACGCTTCATTTAAGGCAATGGTACATAGCCATGTATAGAAAGAAGAATTGCCTTTAAACGTGTTTAAATAGCGAAATGCCGCTAAGAATGTATCTTGTGTTACCTCTTCAGCTATAGCGTTATTTTTGATTGATTTGCGTAAAAAAGAATTGACACGTCCCCAATATCGCTTCACTAAAAGGGAAGAGTGTTTCTCACTCCCCTCTAGTGATTTTGTTATTAGTAACTCATCGGTAGGTTCTGTTTCTGCCACGTCAAATTTCACATACGCCAGCAGAACATGCGAGTTGTTGTGCGCCCTCCACATTGTCATCATACTCAATGAATAAGTCCCAATTAACTGTTGATGGAATTGATGGTGCTAACCTCTCGTACTCTTCTTTTGTAATCTCTTCATAAGGTGCTTGTTTATAACTGCCACCGCCCCAAGGTAGGAAGCTGATACCACTAATCTCGTCAAAGTGTTTCCACACCCATGCGCCTACTTCGGGCCAATCATCTTCCTTCACATACACTGTTACAGATGGTTTATGTTCACACCAATGACGCTGATAGGTTAGCCATAGTTTAAGATGGGTGAAACTATCTAGTTCATCTCGTGTTATACACTTCTCTGGTGCTTTCATTGGGAATGAGAACACTACAGTGTCATGTGGTTTCATAAAGTCTGGTTCGTTTGGAATACCCTCATCTTGTAGGAACTTTGTAATTGGGTCTTTAATATCATTCCTAACACGGCGAATATAATATTTACTGTGTCGTGCATGAATACCACTAGCACTATCTACAAGCTGACTAACCGTACCAGATGGTTTAACACACGTTACCGCTGTAGATTGTGGAATACCGATGTACTCTGCAAACTCTTTATTAGCGGCAACAGCAATGCTACGTAACTGCTCTAACCTTGATGACAGACCTTCGTCATTTACATTGTTAAGCAATGGATTGTCTAGGATACCTGTGATGGATACACCAAGTAAACGCTCCTCCTCTGTGTTCTTTTGCCACACCTTACGCAAATATGGGAAGTCTGTTAGGGTGGATTGGAAAGTTCCAAGGATAGAGGCAAGTCTAACTTTGCGCTGTAAACTTTCGATAGTGTCTTCATATCGTGCGACAATCTCTGTAAGGTTACAAAATTGATATGGTCGTAAGATGATTTCGGAGCAGGGGTTAGTTCCAAATTCATAATTGCTATCTCGCCTTCCGTTTTTTGCAACAGTAGATTTAGCCGCTGTTCGTGAGAATATTCCTCGTTCACCACTGTAGCTTTGATACAGCGCCAACCATTCTGACATAAACTCCCCAACTGAGGGGCGTTCATTATAACTTGCACTATTGTTTGCAAGCGCACGTTGTCCTTCTCGTTCCCACCATTGTCCTGCTTTTGCATGTCGCATCCTATCATCAGATAAATCAGATAAACTTATCATCGCACTTCTGCGTACCCCACCAACCACCACGACTTCTCCGATTTTGCACATAATGTCGTGGCATTCAAGAGAGGTAAGTTTTCTTCCCTGAGAATGTTTAAACTTGGAAACAACAAATTCAAATAGGGACACAAGAGGTTTAGGGCCGCTTGCTCTTCCCCCGAAAGTTTTAAGGCGACTACCAGCGGGGCGTACTTTAGATACGTCCCATTTAGCAATTTCACCCGAATACAATAAGGCAATAAGTTGTCGCAATGCTTTGGCCCAACCTGCTTTACTGTCAGATACAGCAATAACAGTGTTGCTATCAAATAGTTGCGGTACTTCTGGTAACTTATTGACATACTTACTCTCCACTGAAAAGCCTACTCCTGTCCCACACAATAGGATGTACATTGCTTCGTCAAATGATTTAACATCATCAATTGGCAAATAGGAACAGTTATATCCTGCTGTATTATCCCTTTCTAATGCTTCTCCAGAAGTCATCATAGCCCTCATGGATGGCATCACTTCCCTATTTAAAATAGCATCATGTAGTTCTTGCTTTAACTCAGGAGATACTTTGTAGTGATGTTTATTCTCTACGCTACTAGTAATGAAATTAATGTAACGTGCCACTGTCTCAGGCCAATGTTCTCTACGTTGCTTATCATCTATAAACCTACTATACCTACTCTTTGCAATAAATGTCTCGTACACACCCATTTGATTAGAACTTACTTTCATCTAGCGCCTCCTCATTATAAAATGCTATCTCACAAATACCTAAATACATACAAAAATAAACTCCATCTACTGGGGCAAATTCAAACCCTACAATAAATCCTGTAGTAAACCTTATTGCGATTAACATAGCTGCTCCTTTATAAATTTCTTAGCTTCTTCACTCAACCCATGTAGAAACTCTACAGCCATATCGCTTTTTAAAATGTAGTCTGCATCTTTAATACAGTGGTATAGCCATGCTTCTTGCTCATCAGTCATTTTGTTTTCCTTGCTGTTGGTTTTTCTTTCTTTGTTTTTTGCTTATGACACTTCTTACATAACACTTGCAGATTATACTTCTCACAGAACAATCTGTCAATATAGTTGTCCCAAGATGTAAAACCAGTAGGCGGGACTACTGGCTTTATGTGATCTACTTCTACATTCGTAGATGTGTATTCTTTTTTACATTCATTGCACGTGTAATGAAGTGCAAGTTTGTTAGTGGCTTTATTTAATTTTCTTCCTACACAAGCATCCTTTAGTGCTTTCCATTTAGGGGGCCACCTCCTCATCCCCCCTCTTAATGTGCTTACGATAAAACTTCTATATCGTCCTTCAGTCCACTCTCCATCGTTGCGTTGTTTATCAGACATATCATTATGTGAAATCATCAATCTTAACTGGAACACACACTCCAGATAGTCGTGATAACACTTCTTTTGGAAACTCTGCTGTAGATTGTTTTAAGAATGCTACGCATTTAACCTTACTTTCGAAAGGTTCTGAGTATGCAAATTTGCATGTATCTAAACATAATGCTAGTACAGCTACATATATAATCATTTGAATGCTTCCATTGCTAACCCCACATTGCCAATAGAATACCCAATAAAAGCAATCCCCAAACCAGTATTCCCATTACGTATGAGATCAAAAGCAACCACAGCATACACCACTCCTATTGTAGATATAAGCCATCCACTCATATTTCGTTTTCCTTTGCTTCTTTCTTTCTGTTCCTATGTTTCCCTGCATTTCTTTTTGGCCTTGACAACAAGGAAAGAACAACAGGGTTACGCTGCTTTTGTTTTTTTCTTTTTCTTTTCGACATAATCTGGATGATATTTTTTAGCGTCTTCTATACCAGCCTCTATAGCTGACATAATTCCTAATCTAACAAACACATCTTTATATTCATCAGTTAATTCAAAGGTGTACACAGCACTACCGTCTTCGTTTTCTTTAACTAAGGTTACATTTATTTCTGACATGTTCACTCCTTATCACTATAGTCAGGTATTCCATACCACTCGGTTAATACTAGTAACAAAGCATCTCTCACTTTAGTAATCATAGCAATGTCTTCTTCTTTATTAGTTGAAAAGATTGCTATCCATCCGTGGTCAGGGACACTATATTTTTCTAAGTATTCATTCATAGCCTCTACGCTTTCCTTCAAAGATTGAGAGACTAATAAACTTACTTGCTCATCATTAACTTCTACTATCATTTTCATCATTCCTCCACGTAAGCATATTGTAAAGCAAATGTTTTAGCCATCTTTCTAATAGCTGACTGTGCATCTACATCGCCTTTTCTAGCACATAGTAGTATGGTTTGCATAACATACTCGGATACGCCTTCATTGTCTAAAGCATCGTGCATGATTTCCCAAACTTTTGCAGAACGTATTTTCCTTGTCTTATGGTCACACACATCATGGAACTCCACATCATCAGTTGCATCTTTAGTGAAGCATGCACATACAAATTCAAGTTCCAAATTTAGAATTGCTTTCTCCATACGTTCGTTATACCCAAATAACTTATCCATATAATCTCCTGCGTCTTTAACTGGATCAGTGCTATACATAGTCTTTAATTGAAGGAAAGGTTTGTATTATAACATCTCTACATTTATTTGCAACTTCCCTGTGTTCCTTTTGTGTTGAAGCGGAACATCTTATTGAGCAGTAATGAATCCAACTTCGTAGCGTACCATTCATATACAATCTGCTAGTAGTAATGCCTTCTGGCAAAATCTTTCTTGCTACTTCCTTAGCTATCCCTTTGGCTAAAGCCTCATTATACCACTTCTCAGCAAGGTCTGCAACACCTACTTGAGCATATCGCCACCAGTTAGTTAGATATTCATCATCTGTTTCTATACTGTTTTGCCTATTAGTTTTATCTTGTAAGCGTACTTGGCTTATCTCACCCACATCATAAACTTCAGCATATCGTTGACTAAACTCTTGGAAACTAAAACTACGATGACGTAACATTTGTCGTGCTATGTCCCTCGTAGTTTCAATTTCCATACAAACATTTACCATCTCAAACGGTGACCAATGTTTGTTACTAATAAGATATTTAATTAATTTATGTGATGTTTCTTTATTGTTTTGATTAGTTGGATTTGATACCCTTGCCATGTATGCTATCAAGTTCTCTCCGTCCGGTGTTGACCAGACCAAGTTCACCTTGCTCATACTCTTTTAACTCCTTATTCCAATCTCTAACTTGTTCAGTGTTTAAAACTACTTGCTTCCTACTCTTCCCAATCTTCTCCAACTCCATCGTAGTCTTCGATAATTTCTTCGGCTTCTTCTTCGGTAATGTCATGGAAAAATTTATTATAGTTGGCTACTAATACGTCAGGTAAAAGATTCATTACATCTTCAACTGACAACCCAAGTGCAATTGCAAGTTCAGATACATCATCAAAATTCTCCTCTATGAATTGGCGTACTGCCCAAAGTTTATCGTGATAGTTCACTATATTTCCTCCCTAAATAATCAATGGAGAGGAACATCTCATCGAAATGACCGTCTTCTACTTCGTTCATCACCAGTAGTCCCCTCCAATGACGATTACTAAGCTGATCCATGTAAGACTCATCATGTAGATAGTAGCTACCAACAACGATTGAGGTGATGGATTTACCGTCTGCTCTCTTACCGTAAGCAACTTGTTTACCTTGTTGGTGACCAGCAATGCAAGACATATGCAGTTTATTGATAATAGCAGAAGGGCTAGACGCAGGGCGTCCCAATGCACCCACAGGCCAATAATGATTGAAGCCCACGCCATTAATAAAAACAGGATGAAGAAATTCGTGTACTTCCCAATCAGATTCATAGTTTAAATCCTTTGTAGAAATCAATCCCTCAAGTGTAGGATTGTTATTAACTGCCCTATCAATTCTATTCTC
>Ga0222713_10003674_pt1 | contig 15759 bp, 8 predicted proteins | sample C33_649DmetaG_FD_165061 | JGI IMG/M metagenome (GOLD analysis project Ga0222713, IMG submission 165061) | Estuarine water microbial communities from San Francisco Bay, California, United States - C33_649D | ecosystem: Environmental > Aquatic > Marine > Unclassified | place: USA: California...
GCTGTGTGTCGACAAATGCGCGCGCGATTCGCATTCGCCCGCGATCGCGCGCGCGTCGTCGAGAGGTCGACGTCGACGTCGACGACCAGGTGTCGAAATGTGGTCGGTCGGACGATCGGTCGGTCGCACGGGGGGTCGGTCGGTCGGTCAAACAGTCGGTCGCACAGGGGGTCAATCGATGCAATCGGTCGCACGGGGGCACGATGGGCCGATGGCGATCGCGCGTCGTCGAGTGTCGACTCGTCGACGTCGAGGACGATCGTGCCTGATCAACGACTCGTCGACGACCCCCTTCGTGGACGACCAAGGGACGTCGCGCCATGGCGATCGCGATCGATCGCGCGGGATGACATGGAAACGCTACGCTTCGAAAAACGACAGTGCGCGACGACGAGCGCGAGACGAACACGACGCTCTAGGCGCGATGGGAAAAACACCGACGCGATTGCGAGAGATATCCTACGCATTGTCGCCGATGCGAACCGGGGTGATGTATGGATTGTATAAAGATTGGGCGTACGGCATGGGGAAGAGGTTCAAAGAGAACGCGTTGGACGTGGGCGGGTTCTTCCTGTTGCCTCTCGCGGCGACGGTGTGGTACGTCGAGGACGACGCGTGATGACGACGTGCCGTGCGCGAGAGGGGTGAGATGAAATGCGAGATGGAGTGATGGAGGAAAGCGAACTCGAGCGAGGGTACGCGGATTTCATCGGGAGACTGACGAGAGACGCGTCGTGGTTTAGGTATTGCGCCGATTTTAAGGAGAAGGAAAAGATCAGTCATAGATACTAGGCCGAAAGGGCGAACGCGACAGAGGGTCGAGTGCGATCGGCGGGGAGACGGCGGCGACGACGACGACGACGACGAAGACGACGACGGTCAAACGGAGGTTTGTTCGCGCGTCGAAATCGATTCGATTCGATTCGTCCCACGGCGGCGCCGATCGAAGGTTTTACTTAGCGCATCACGTGTAACGCACGCGCACATTTAGCGTAAATACGCGTAGCCCCGATCGCTTTGAGAAATATTCTCGCGGCGCGCGACGTCGCGAAACCGCAGTACGCGCCGAGGAATGTCCTCCAACGTCGACCGATCGAGCGACGGCCTGGAGCGATCGACGTCGATCGACTCCGGGGATTACGACCGCGCTCCGAGTCCGAGCGCGACGTCGACGGAGCAACCGGCGGAGGCGACGACGTGGAGGCGGTGGTTCCCGGCGCCCGGCGTCCCCGAGCTTGCGCACACCTTTTCATCCACCTTCATCCACGACACGGGCGTCCGCGCGCCGCAATGGGTGGACGAACGCAATCGCCCATCGACAATAGCGGATGAAGTGTACCAAGCGGATTTGGCGCGGGCGATCTCGGCATCTTTGGGAGGGTCAGACGCGTCCCTGAGCGCTCGCGCGGAGGACGACGATGACGACGACGACGCGAGAGCGCTTTTAGAGGCGCGGCGATTGAGCATACGCGAACGATTCAGCGGACGCGCGACGGCGGAACGATTTTGGCAGGAGTTTAATATCGGATTTAGCGAGTCTCTGCGCGATGGATGGTACTTTCCATCGGGGTCATGGGAGGAGGTTAACTCGGGCGTTAGGTTGCCCGAGCTCGACGCGTTGAGGTTTGTTCCCGCGGATGCGGGCGATCGCGAGGTAATCATCATCGATCGGACAAAAGATTTGCTGCTGCAAGAATTCGAGGCATTTTGTTTCGATGAGATGGGGCACATTGAAGATCGGTGTGACGCGATGCCGGAGCTTGCGCGTCTCGTCGTCGAGCGCTTGGGCGGCGCAGCGGATAGCGATAAGGACGTCGCCGAGCGTTGGCGATTGGAACGCAAGAGACTGATAGCGGAGCATCACAGTATGGTTTTTCCTCTCGGGGCGTTGCAGTTTGGTTTGCTGAGACATCGCGCGATATTATTCAAAGCGATTGCTGATTTTCTGGAAATCCCATCCCAAATCGTACGGGGTAAATTTTATTGTGGAGACGAGGAAGCGGTGATGATCATCGTTATTTGTGGTGGTACTAAACATGCATTGAACTTAATGCAATTTCCAGGAATGATGCAGACGCCGTATAACTGCGGCAGTACATCGCCGTCGGTGGCTTCAGAAGCGGCGCCGCTCATGGATGTATCTGATAGTCCGACTAAGGGAACTCCCAAGACGCTGAGTCGGGAGGCGTCTGAAATCAACGGCTCAAGCGGTAAGCGATTTGGGGTTATGTCGCCTCACCTCATGCAGACGCCCGATGCCAAGCCGGGCACACCGATACAGCTGCAAATAGCGGTTGACTTGACGATTGACCCTAGCGATATTTTACTCGGTGAGAGAATCGGTATTGGTTCTTTTGGTGAAGTTCACCGTGCACTTTGGCGAGGTACGGAAGTCGCGGTAAAGAGAATTTTAGATCAGGATATATCCGAGAATTTAGCGGCGGCGTTCATAGATGAGATTGATATTATGCGGCGTTTACGTCATCCAAACGTCGTCCTTTTAATGGGCGCTGTGACGGCGCCAGGAAATTTGTCCATCATCACCGAGTTCCTCCACCGCGGTTCTTTGTTTAAATTATTGCATCGCGAGCAAGTTCCAACCGTAGCCGCAGCTTTAGATATGCGGCGACGTATGAGAATGGGTGTGGACGTCATCCGCGGTATGCATTATTTGCACACTTTTCAGCCCATGATTGTGCATCGAGACTTAAAATCCCCGAACTTGCTCGTCTCTTCGAACTTCTTGGTTAAAGTTTGCGACTTTGGCATGAGTAAAATCAAGCAGAACACATACGTCAGCTCGAAGACGCAGGCTGGAACCCCAGAATGGATGGCTCCTGAGATTCTTCGCAACGAAGAATCGGATGAGAAGGCTGATGTCTACTCGTTCGGTGTGATTTTGTGGGAACTTGCGACGATGCGCGAACCTTGGGCGGGAATGAATCCTATGCAAGTTGTTGGCGCGGTTGGATTCGCTAACAAAACGTTGGAGATTCCAGAAGACATGGATGAAAAGATTGCACGACTCTGCGGCGCGTGCTGGAAAACCAACCCACGAGAACGGCCAAGTTTTGAAGACCTCGCTCGTGATATGCGCGAAATCCCGAAATCACCGAGCGTTGTTTCGAGAACAACCGACACGTCACCATCACCATCTGTGTCGCCGAGCCGCGAGGCATCGAAAAACGACCTGTCGCCATCGAATTTGATGCCGCCACCGCGTCCAAAGCTCTTGACAAAAGAATCAAAGACTACGCCGCCGCCTGGTTCCGACGACTGGCGCAAAACGACCGAATAGCCCTTCGATTCCCATGCTCCACGTTGTATGATATAATAATTATGTACAGTAGTACTGTAATATGTGTTCATCACGTTTTTGCTCCGCATCATCGTCTAGCATCTCAAAAGTTCACGCTCAGCCTCTCACGGTTGTTCCCCTCCAGTGCTCAGCGCTCCACATAAAACGACGCTCGGCGTCACCGTCCGTTCGCGTGCGCCGCGAACGTTTCAAACGCAATGTCGAGCGATGATTCCGAAATCTTACGCGTCGCTCGCGCGCTCGGCATGCCTGAGCGCCTCGCTCATGCGCACTGGAGAGCCAGAGTCGACGCGTACGAAGATGTAGCCACAACCTGCGCGCGCTCATCGGCGATTTCCGATCACCGATCGCTCGCAGATTTTGGTGCGTATTCTTAGGCTCCGTCTTTCGCATCCGCCGCGTCGTTAAGCGTCGCACGCGAGAAAGGCCGGTGATGAGCTGATTACTGACAGCTGGGCTGGTTTCTCTTTCGCGCCGCAGGCGACGCCGCGCACAAAGCGTGCGCGGACGGAAACGCCGCAGCGCTCGACGCCGGTCTCGAAGCCACGCGAGCGTTTTTGACTATTGCAGATGAAGAATATGCGGGAAAACACGCGGGAGGGATCTTAGCGAGCGTCGTGGTGAAAGGCTTGAGTGGACGACCGAAAGCGGTGGAGCGTTCCATAGAGTGTTGCATGCTATTGATCGAGCTCGAGCAAGCGGAGGCGGTGTTAGATGTGCTTTTGAAGACCACGGGGCATAAGGTTCCAAAAGTAGCGCTCGCGGCAACGAGCGCGATTTTGATGGCTGTGCAAACGTTTGGCACTCCAAAGGTTGTGCCGCCCAAGGCGATTTTAAAGGGACTGGCGCCACTCTTCGATGCAAAAGATGAGAAAGTACGTGCGGTGGCGAAGGATATCACATTGGAGATGGCTAAATGGCTCGGTTCAGGGGCGGTGAAGCGAGATTTGATAGATAATATGCGCGGCACGATGCAAGCTGAGGTGAATAAAGCGATCGAGTCGGTGGAGATGAACGCGCGGCCGTCGCGTTTTTTGCGCAAAGATCAAGCAAGAGCTGTGATTGAAGATGCACCGGCGGCGTCGACTTCGAACTCGGCCGCCTTGACTGCCATGGATGCTGCCCAAACTCTCGCGCCGGCAGCGTTTCCAGATGCGTACGAGTATGCATCGCCCGAGAATATTTTGCCACTTCTTGAGCGTCCGGGCGAGGGTGAGAATCCAAAGTTTTGGGATGGCATCGGTAGCAGTAAATGGCAAGAGCGTTTGCACGCGCTACAGACGCTGGCAAAACTAGCAAGTGCACCAAGATTAGCATCGGTGGATTATGGGGAAATTTCAAAAGCGTTGAAGCAAGTCATCACGAAGGATAGTAACGTGGCATGCATCGCTGGGGCCGCACGTGCAGCCGCTGCTCTTGCTAAAGGAGCTCGCAAAGATTGGACTCGAGACTCCCGAGTGCTTCTTCCGGGTATGCTCGATAAGTTGAAGGACAAGACTTCAGCCGTCATAGCAGCGCTCCAAGAAGCGTTGAGTGCGTCCTCAAAGTATTGTTTTGCCATGGAAGATATCACCGACGAAATCACCGTCGCGCTTTCGCACAAAGTTCCCAAGGTTCAAGTCGAAACACTTAAGTGGCTAGCGTCTTCGTTTGAAGACATGAAACGACCTCAAATGAAAGCATTGTACAAGACCATAGTGCCAAGTATTGTAAAATGTGCGAGTGCTTCAAGTCCAGAGGCACGAAGTGGTGCGCTCGAGGCATTGGCGGCGTGCGCTCGAACTTCCGGTGGAATCAAGGTGATTGAGTTCTTACTGGCAGACTTAGATGCTAGCAAAAAGTTGAAAGTTGAAGAGCTCGCGGCTGCATCGATGCCGTCGGCGACTGTGGCCGCGACAGTTGAGGCTCGCGCGGCCACTGGGATGCAACGCAGCAGCACAGTTGCGGCGCCAGCACCGCCTACATTGAGTGCGGATGCGAAAGGCAGCAAGTCTACGACCTCGATGGTGCATTCCAAAGCTTCAGTAATAGAATCAGCCTCAATGCCGGCGTTGCAAGCAAACGCTGGGGTGTCAGCGGAGGAGGTTGAGTCGCGCATGATTGAACTCGTTGGCGCAGATATCGTCACCGCGCTCAAGGATGCGAATTGGAAATCTAGGCTTGAAGCGATGTCAACCATGCTCGAAAAAGCACAGGGTTTAGAAGACGCTTCCAGTGATTTGTGCAGTATTTTTGTTTCGAGTCTGGCTGCGTTCCCTGGATGGAGCGATAGCAATTTCCAAGTTGTTGCAAAAATGTTTGCCACGCTCAGCGCGCTGAGCACTCAATCAAACTTTGGATACCGTCACGCGGAGCCGGCGCTCGACATTGTTAGTGAAAAGCTCGCTGATTTGAAGCTCAGAGGTGTTGCGAGCGAAACGTTGAGTACGCTCGGTGAGGCTATCGGGCCGAAGATTATCATAGCGTGCTTAAAAGAGAAGGCGGGCGGGCATAAGAATCCCAAAGTTGTCGCTGAAGCTTTGAACTGGACGGCCGTTGCCGTGACTGATTTCGGTGTTGGAGCGCTCGACGTCGGCGTTATGATTGACTGGGCAAAGACGGCACTGGAGACTCCGAATCCGCTTGTGAAAGCCGCTGGTGCCAAGTTGATAGGTGCATTGCATGCCGGTTTGGGTCCGAGTGTAAAGGAGTACCTCGCGGGTTTGAAGGAAGCACAAATGCGAAGCGTGGAAGTTGAAATCGCTCGCAATCCATACGACGGAACTGCGGTAGCTAAACGAGTCGCCCGAAAGTCTGCATTAAAATTTTCGTCAACGAATGCTCAAGCATATTTATCAGTGGTAGAGAGCGTAACGCAGGTTGAAGTTGGGAGTAATGACGCTCTGCGAACAGATATCAGCCCAAGTATCACGGAAAATTTCCTGAAGAACATGAACGATGCGAACTGGAAAATGCGCGCGGCGGCTTTAGAAGAAGTTGACCGAATGCTCGCCAGTGCTAACAAGTGCATCGAGCCGAATGTCGGAGATTTGATGAGAAGCCTGAGCGCGCGTTTCGCAGATTCTAACCGCATGCTAGCCGTTCACGCGCTCAATCTCGCCGGGGATATCGCCCTGGCTATGGGCTCGCCAATCGAACGAGTCGGAAGATCAACGTTATTTGAAGTCATACGTTATTTTGGTGACAGCAAGAAGAACATTCGTGAGGCGGCCATCAAAGCGTGTACAAACTGGGTGAGCGCGGCGAGCCTCGCAAAACTCCTTCCCACCATGGCAGAGAAGTTTCAAGAGTACGCAGCCAAAATAAACGCTGAAGGCAAGAAAGAGGCGTTGGAATGGTGCTTAGAAATTTTCAACAAAGACGGAGAGCTGAATGATGCGACGTGTTCCGGAGCAGCACAATTCGCATCCGTCGGTTTGAATGACAAGGCGACCGAATCGCGAAAGGCTGGCGGGGCGTTGCTGGATGCCGTAGTCGACAAATACGGTGCTGATAAAATTCTAGCGCTTACAAAATCAATTGAGATTGAGTTCAGAAACGCCTTGGAAGTGCACATGAGCCGAGGCCGGACAGCTATGGGCTTTAAAGCGGCGGGTGCAGCAGTGCTGGCAGTGAATGCGATGAACTCCGCCGTCGCCGGCACAGCGGCGTCAAGAAACGCGGCACGAAAAACGGCCACGATGGGCGGAGCCGTGCGAGTTACGGCACAAGAATCAGGGTCGATGATTGGTCCGGTATTTCTGCCGGACGGCGATAAAGATACTCGCTTGCGCAAATACCCGCGCAAGGCGCTAAAGTTTGAAACGTTGCGCGACGAAGATTTATTGCTAGTGACCAAGGACATTAGATCATCTTCGATCGCTTACTTTCGAAAAGACGTGCACGCGTTGATGTTCGCTGACGATATTAAATCCCGTCTTGCTGCTCTTGACGCGCTTGAAAATGCAATTCAGGCGAACGAAGATGAGATGGTGAATAGCTTTGATCTGTTGCTGCGTTGGCTGATGTTGTGCATCAGCGAGGCGAGTCCAAACACACAAGTTTTGACTCGAGTTCTCGACGTTGTCATCAGCACATTGAATGCTGCGAATTCTGCGATGTACAAGCTGACTGAACAAGAAGCTGCGTTGCTGATCCCTGTTCTCGTGGAAAAGTCTGGTCACAGCATGGATGCGGTGCGAGAAAAATTCCAGGCAGTGTTTCGATCGATTCCCGCAGTCTACTTGCCTTCGAAGTTCGTTGGCTTCCTCACGACTGGCATGACACAGACTAAAAGTTCACGCACGCGTGCCGAATGTCTTGATGAAATAACTCGACTCATCGAACGTCACGGTTTACAAGTGTGCTCACGAGAAGACAAGACGCTTCATGAAGTTGTGAAATTAGCGGATACACGGGACATTAGTCAGCGTAATTACGCGTTGAACTGTCTTGCTTCAGCGTACAAGGTTTCTGGCGAAGATGTTTGGAGACGCGTCGGTCCACTTCCAAATGAGCAAATCCAAGAAATCATCAGCGATAAGTTTGCACGAGTAGCCAAAGAAATGAACTTGAACGATGAAGGCGTGCCCGGGGACTGGAACAAGTTCAACCCGATTCCCATCGCGAGCGCTTTAGAAAGCGTAAGCGTTGATTCGAGTTTAGATTCATCTGTGCTCACTACATCAGCTCTTACGAACATGATGTCCTCGGTTTCGATATCCAAAGTTTTGAGTCCAGACAGGAAGAGTCCCATTTCGCAATCCTTGATGGCGCTTCCTAGTCACGCACTGGAGACGCCGCGTCCTGCACCAATGGATCTGGATACAGAAGACGCATCAATTGCAAATAGTATTGGAGCAACTTTTGTATTTCGCGGCGCCTCCACCCCCAAGGTATCGTCCGCACTCAGTGCTGCGCCGTCTGCAAAACCAACATCAGTCGCATGGAACAAAGCGCTCGTGGCAGTCAGCGATGTTAGCGATCTCATCGCTGTCGAAGCGATGAAGAGCGTTTGCCATGAAATCATGAGTGTTAAGGACGATCTTAGCGCGCAAGCTGGCATGGTGAATGATATCGACTCGTTGGTTATATCTCTGGTGAAACGCATCGGACCGATTTTCATGAGTGCGATTGCCAATCCATCTTTTGGCTCGCGACCATGTAAGTATGTCCTGAATGCTCTGATGCAGATCCACCAAGAACGAGCGTTCGCGACGGCTATTGCTGAATCTACTCAGAGAGCTTTCATAACGGAACTGATTATGATTATGCTTAATGATAGCGTTTTGAACCTGGACGAAGGCGAATCGCTCATCAAGGCTGCAAACTTGCTCATGATTGCCATGTTGGAAAACTGCACGCGATCGTTTTCATTTGTGGCCCTGTTGACGCTCTTACACCAAAGATCATACACCACTGTTCCAGCACAGTTTGATGAACTCGTGGTCAAGTGCCTCATCAAGCTCACGCGTTCGTTGCAAATTACGATTGACAACGTCCACATCCCGACTTTACTCGGAGCGATTCACACATTCCTTTCTGCGCTTGGCACTGATGAGATCAATAAGCGAGCGCTCACGGAAGACCAGTCGCTTCGCATCGTCAGAACGTTGTTGCATGAGCTCATTATGTGCGTTGGGTCGAACATTGAGAAATACTGCGAAAATATTCCGTCTCGTACTTCGATGCCGATGCCAATGATCTACGCCTTCATCGACGTCAACTTGAAAGCCCCAAGAACAGTGGCCTCACTGGACACGAAGGCTCCATCGACTGCGAGCGCGATATCAAACAGTGTTGCGGTACCAATTATGACGACGCCTGCCACGTGGACTCCACCAATGAGCGCGAAGAGCAAGATGTCAGCAATTTTTAAGAAGATCGGTGACAAGATGACGACGACGACGGGTTTAGAAGAGCTCTACGATTTCACCCTTGAACATCCAGAAGAGGATATACTGCCCCAACTCGAACGCACGAGCGAGGCATTTCAAACATATATTAAGCGCGGTTTACAAAAAGTGGAAAAATCTAGATTGAAGAAGACTGAACCCGTGGCCTTGCTTTCGCCCGCTGCGGCGGCGAAGACAAGTGCCGCGGTGTATCGCGAGCGCCTCGCGAGAATCCAAGAAAATGTCGGCGATGTCGCCCAGACGAAGGTGCACATCAGCGACGTTGCTGATGGCTCTAGTGATCTAGAGCGCCTTCGCGCGCGAATGAACCGTATCACTGCACAAGCCACGGGAGCGCCGCCGTGAGGTGCTCAATGAAACCATCGCAACGCCGCGTATTAGAAACGCGAAGCTCACAAAATGTAATAACAGAGGAATTTACTAGTAGGCAGATTACCATGGCGGATTATTTTACGTTTACCCTCACAATTTCAAGAAATGTTTGATTAATGTATTGTATAGCCGACGACGAACATTAGTTTTCACGATTGGCGATGTAATCAGCCAAGCCAAGTAAAGGCTTCACTTTTTCGGCGTCAAACCCAGCTAGTTCACTCTTGGCTTTCGCTATGAGATTCGCCGCGATTCGGCGAGACTCTTCCAATCCAACGAGCGAAGGGTAAGTGGCCTTGCCCACAGCCTCGTCTTTACCGGCCGTCTTTCCGAGCTGCTCAGAGCTTTGAGTGCAATCCAAAATATCGTCGACGACTTGAAACGCCAACCCAATGCTTTGCGCGTACCGCTCCAACTTGCCAATCTGTTCTTCGCTCGCCCCACCCAAGATCGCCCCAGAAGTCACGCTCACCTCAAGTAACGCTCCCGTTTTATGCGCGTGAATGTATTGTAACGTCTCGAGCGTCACGTTTTCCGGTCCTGCACCTTCGGAATCGATATCCACGACTTGTCCCCCGACCAACCCTTCGCTCCCGACGCACTTCCCCACGTCGACGATCACTCGCAACACTTTCTCCGCGCTCACTCCTTTGGTTTCTCGTCCGATGTGCTCGAACGCGTGGCTCAACAGCGCATCACCGGCTAAGATCGCCATCTCCTCCCCGTATACCTTATGGTTCGTCGGTTTCCCTCGTCGAAAATCGTCGTTATCCATCGATGGCAAATCGTCGTGAATCAACGACATCGTGTGAATCATCTCCAACGCGCACGCCGTCGGCATCGCGCTCGCCATGTCACCACCCACTAATTCGCACGCCGCTAAGCACAACGCCGGACGAATCCGTTTGCCCCCAGCGAGCAAGGAGTACCGCATCGATTCGTGTAACCGCTCCGGGTACATCATCGGCACCGATTTATCCAGCGCGTGCTCGATCGCGGCGTTGACGCGCGCGATGTAGGCGTTGAATTCCTTCTCCTCGCTTCGCGCGTTCGCGTTCGCGGCATTTTTTTGCGATATCGCACATTTTACCACATCTCGTCCTCGCGCGCGCGCCCCCAATCGTCGAGCGACGCTCGCGTCGCGCGCGTTCGCCCTCACGCGCGCGCTCGCCATCGTCATCGCCCTAAAGCCGTCGCGCGCGCGATCGATCGACGCCGAATCGACGCACGTTCGCGATCGCACGTTCGCTTCGCGATGGAATCGAATCGCGATCGAAATCGAGCTCGAAATCGCGTGCGTGCGCGCGCGTCGATCGGTCGCGCGCGTCGAACGCGGGCGTGTCGTGCGTTCGCGTGTGATGCCGCGCCCTCGCGCGCGCGATCGTCGCGCGCGCGCTTTTCCGCGCGTATTATCCAGTCACGCGCGCGCGATCGTGGTCGGTCGGTCGATCGATCGATCGATCGATCGCGCACCCATGGTGGGGTCGATCGATCGATCGATCGATCGATCGCGCATGGTCGATCGATCGATCGCGCCTGGTCCACCGACGACGTCCGCCGACGGACCCCCAACGAACCACTCGACGTCCGTGGACGGACCCCCAACGCACGACGTCGGCATTCGCGCGTCACTCAGCGTCGTTTGTCGACGCTTTAACGCCTCCACGACGCATCGGACGTCGGTGAGGTCGAGGGACGATCGCGATGACGATCGCGATGCCTTTCGCGAAATGCGCGAATGTGTCGGTGGTTGGGTGGACGCGCGCGCGCCGCGCGCGCGCGCGCGCGCGAGCGAACGCGACGGAGCGCGCGACGGAGAATGCGAGCGCGACGAATGCGAAAGCGAGGAAGGAAAAAGGACAGACGAAGGAAAAGACGAACGTCCTCGTCGTCGGAGGGGGTGGACGCGAGCACGCGTTGACGTGGAAGTTGGCGTCGAGCGCGAGTACGGGGGCGCTGTATTGCGCCCCGGGGAACGCCGGGATCGCGCGCGAGCGCGGAGTGACGATGGTGACGTTGGATGAGCGCGATCACGCGGCGGTGGTGAGATTTTGCGATGAACGCGACGTTGGGTTGGTCGTCGTCGGACCGGAGGCACCGCTCGTCGATGGGTTGGCGGACACGTTGATGAAGGCGAAAGTACCGGTTTTCGGACCGAGCAAGAGCGCGGCGCGATTAGAGGGGTCGAAAGCGTTTATGAAGGATCTATGCGCCAAGTATAAGATTCCCACGGCGGAGTATGCGAAATTCACCGACGCGGAAAAGGCGAAGGCGTACATAAAATCAAAAGGAGCGCCCATCGTCGTCAAGACTGATGGTTTGGCTGCCGGCAAAGGCGTGATTGTCGCCATGGAGTTACAAGATGCGCTCGATGCGGTGGACGATATGTTAGTGAGCGCTAAGTTTGGTGCAGCGGGGAAAGAAATCGTAGTGGAAGAGTTTTTAGATGGCGAAGAGGCGTCGTTTTTTGCCGTCGTCGGCGGCGGGAAAGCCGTCGCGCTCGCCAGCGCGCAAGACCACAAACGCGTGGGTGATGGAGATACTGGGTTGAATACTGGGGGTATGGGCGCATATTCTCCCGCGCCTGTGGTGACGCCGGAAATAACCGATTACGTGATGCGTGAAATCATCAAGCCCACCGTCGACGGCATGGCGGCCGAGGGTTGCCCGTTCACCGGCGTCATCTTTGCCGGTCTCATGATTTCCAAAGATGGACGAGTTAAATTATTAGAACATAACATTCGGTTTGGCGATCCGGAGTGCCAAGTGTTGATGGCTCGATTGACGAGCGACTTGACTGCATTGCTCCTCGCTGCGGCGACGGGAACGCTCGACGACGTCAAAGTGACGTGGTCTGATGACTCCGCCGTCGTCGTCGTCATGGCTGCCGATGGCTACCCTGGATCGTACGCCAAAGGCGAAGTTATTAAGGGTCTTGATGCCGCCGAGTCGCGAGAGGGCGTCAAGGTTCTCCACGCCGGTACCGCGTCCACGGCGTCTGGCGACGTCGTCTCCGCCGGCGGCCGCGTCTTGGGCGTCACAGCGTACGGCAAATCCATCACCGAAGCCGCCCAGCGCGCTTACGGCGCCGTGGATGTCATCAACTGGCCCGGTGGATTCAATCGTCGCGACATCGGTTGGCGCGCAATCGCTCGAGAGAAAAAGGCTAGATAGTACTAACAGTAATACAACTTTTGCGACGTCAACGTTTTTGCCTCATTCTTGCGACGCGACGAATGCTTCGTCATGCCCCTACCGCGACATCTTCCTCGTTTTGCACCGTTCCATGCGCACGCTCGAGATTCGCTCGAACGTCGCTCATCTCTTCGCGCGCGAGCGCGACGGATGACGCATCATCCCAAGCCTCGCTCTCGGTCGCTCGCGTCGCCGCGCTCACCGCGCTCCCGGCGAGCGTCGTGGAGCAGCTTTTGGCGCGCGACGACGCTCCAGACCCGAGAACGCTCGTCAAACGCATGATTTTGCTCCGTCACTTACTGCCTCGAGCGGATTGCGCGCACATGGTGAGCATCGAGCCGAGATTACTCACGGAGACCGAGGAGTTCGTGGAGTTTGCCGCGCGGGACGCGCTCGAAACGCTGCGCGCATTCATCGCCTGGCCCAACGTCTTGGAATTCATCGTGCAAGAAGAGCCGTCGCTGTTATTGGGATTAAATGGTCAAATGCGATTGGTTGAGTTGCGAGACGCGGCGGAATACTATCGCGAAAACCTCGTCGCCGTGGCCGGGGACGGGAAATCGTGGCTGAGCGTTGGTGCGCAACGGTACGTGTCGAATTTCTTCGTGCAGTACTATTGACGCCAAACAACGAGAGAGTGTAACGTAGTATTTGTTGTCGCCATGTCGACGTAGGAGTAGCGTAAATAGCGAGACTATAGACTGATAATACAATTAAATTTCGATTTTGCGAACGTTTCGATCGCGTTTGGCGCGCGCTTCAGCCAGTTCGGCACGCGCCAACGCGAGCGCAGAGTTAATAGCACCACTTTGAGCGGATTGCGGTCCTCGAAGCTGATGCGCATTGAGCGGGGAGTTAGCAACCATGAATGGCGTGTTTGGAGCGGTGCGCCCGCGGGTGCGAACGACGACGAACTCTTCGCCATCGGAATCTCCATCAGAAATTTCACGAACTTCAAGTTTCTTCGCACTCGAATGCGCTCCGACATTTTGTCGCGAGACGGTATGGTTCGCGTCGCTCGGCGATGCCGGCGCGCGATGCGAGATGTGCGCCATGAAATCGGACTCGCGCAGCGCACTGCGGCGCGCCTCTTGTTCTAGTAGCGCATTTATTTCGCCCGTGAGCTCATTTGAGCGAGCTTCGGCATCACTCAAACGATTCCTGAGTTCCTTTTCGCGTGCCCGCGCCTTGTCCAACTCTCGCTTCAGCACGCTTCGCTCATCTTCCATGACGGCTTCACGCGACTCCAAGGCTTCTATGTATGCCTCGGCTTCGGCAAACTTGGAGCGCATATCTGATATAGCTCTGTGGTGTGACTCCGCCGCGCTCGCCATGGCGTTGCTGACATGCGTCGAAGCCTGCGCTGAAGCCGCGTCCATGGCGTCAATTTCCTGGAGCAATCCTTCGATTCGCGCCTCACTTCCGGCGACGTGCTCTTCGAGTTTTTGCTTCAGCTTACGCTGCTGCGCGAGCACGTCGTTCAAGCGCTTTTGGTCTTCGGTGAGATCTTCGATGCGCGTCATGGCTTCTTGGACGCGTTTGGTCAACTCTGCAATTTCAGCCTCCTTCGATTGCAGTGCCAAAGAGTGTCGCCGCCGCTCTTGATCCAAATCCTCCTGCGCCCGGCGCATATTATCTGTGGCCTCGAATGTCAACCGTGTCTTTGCTTCATCCGATGCTTGAATATCGCTCTCTAGACGCTGCAACTCAATTTCAAGCTTATTGATCACGAGGTTGCGTTCTTCTAAAATTAACTTGCGCTCAGCGCGCAATCCGTCGGCTTCGGCTGTCGTCGCGTCCAGCTCTTCGCGCAACTCTCGCTCAATCGCCTTAAATGTCTCCCTGAGCGTATGTATCTCCTGTTCGTAAGCGACGAAGCGATCGTGCGCCTCTCGTCGCTCGGCTTCGAGCTCGCGTTCGCGCGTCCTGGATGTCTTGCTTTTGCTGTTGAGCACGTCCGGCGTTCGATATAATCGGAGCCCGCCGCCGCTTGCACTCGGGGACTCGCCGCTCGCCACGCGTTCCAGTTCGAAGTGTCCGATTGCGCGCTCGACCTCCTCGCGCATTTCGAGTTGCAGTGCCTCGCCGAATTCATCGAGCGCTGTCTTTTGTGCCTCAGAGATCTTTCTTTCGTACTCAGCGCAGGACGCTTCGTGCGCATCGGTGACCGCCCGCAACAGCGCTCGCGGACGCTCGCAAAGCTCGTCATCACCGATTTCGATCCAAAACCCCGCGTCGCCTTCCGCACGCGTGGCTATTCTTGCATCCACTAATCCTAATCCCCCGCACCGCTCAGCGAACCGCGTCAACGCATCGCACATCCCAAACAACGTTCGGCGCAACGTCTCATTCTCCTTCTCCGCCTCACTCGCTCGACTTTCACTCGTCTCGCGCGCGTCCACCAATCTCGCTCTTTCGCTCTCTAAAATCGCATTCACTCCCGACACACGCTCCAACTCCTCGAGCGTTCGCTCCCCCGCAAACGCCTCTCGACGTCGAGCATCTTTCGCATCCTCCGCCTCCGTTCGCCTCGCGCTCTCGAGACGCTCTAAATCAACTATTCTTTCTCGTAATTCCTCAATCATCCCTCGGTGTGACGTCTCGTTCGCCCCTTCGTCGTTCGCCCCATCGTTCGCCTTCGTCTTGTTCGCGTCTTTCCCATCGCCTTCGCTCTCGTCGACGTCACACCTATCATCATTCGCGTTCGACGAACCTCGATCGACGTCGTTGACGTCTTGGACGTCACCCCCGATCGTCGTCGTCGTCGTCGTCATCGTCGTCATCGCGCGTTCGCATTCGGCGACATCGAACGCGCGTGCGTTCACGTTCCCTCTGACGTCGTCCTCGCTCGCGTTTTCGTGCGCGTCGCATTCCACGCCATTCGACGCGGGTTTCTTCTTCCTCGGTAACCATCGCTTCATCGCTCGCGCGCGCACTGTCGCCCGAACGGTCGTCGTCGCGGTCGTCCCGGTCGATCGA
>Ga0222713_10003675_pt1 | contig 15758 bp, 16 predicted proteins | sample C33_649DmetaG_FD_165061 | JGI IMG/M metagenome (GOLD analysis project Ga0222713, IMG submission 165061) | Estuarine water microbial communities from San Francisco Bay, California, United States - C33_649D | ecosystem: Environmental > Aquatic > Marine > Unclassified | place: USA: California...
TTCGTTTTCGCGAACAAAGACTTGAAATGGAAAGGCTTGCATTACAAATGACAGCACTTTCAAACGATCTTCAGCAAACAAAAAACATTAATAACGAACTTTTAAACACATTGCAATCATTTCAGCAAACAGCAGCAACTCACCAAGTAAAACAAGTGGTTAAACTTTTATACTCAATTTCAACTCATAACACAAAAGAAATATTTTTTATTTCGGAAAATGAGGTAAAAACAAATAACTTGGTGTTTAATCAGAAATGCTTAATTGGAAGAGTTGTCAAAAATGAACAAGGAAATTATTATATCCTTGCATACCAAGATCCACAATTTCGTCTTCCTGTTTATACCAGTAAAACAAAAATAATAGGAATGATACATGGTGGTGAAAATATGTTAAAGTTTGTACCTTTTGACGAATTCACACAAGATGATGTTGAAGATGGTGAAGAGCTTTTTACTGCTTCCTCCGGAGATCAATTTCCAGATGGTATTCCAATTGGTAAGGTGATTAAAAACGAGGAAACGATCAATGTACAAACGGAATGCAAAAGTTATTACACTTACGCATTAATTATTTAAGCAGTTTAAATAATTTTTCTGCACAAATTGTAATTTGTTCTTTATAATACCATTTTTTAATCCACGGTAAAATAACTTTAAACGGTTGAAAATTTGGGTCCAATTGCTTGGTAACATCTTCAACATACATAATAGTTTTATTAAGCATCAATAAGTGTTTTGGCACAAAAACATTAAACTTATTCATAATTGAAAAAAGTTCTCTTGTAAAAAGAGACATCTCAAAATTACCCTGAAAATTTAAAGATAGCTTTTGCATTGCCATACGATATTGTTCATTAAAAAATATTTTCTCTAAAATATATCCGGCCTCAAGTTGGGTTTTTAGAACGAGTTCATAATTATTATGTAAAAATGCATAAATCATTGTTGCAACGGCGCGGCGGTCTTTAAGAGAAATTCTAGAAACAAGGCCGAAATCAAGTAGTGTAATTGAGTTGTTTTTATTAACAAAAATATTCCCGGCATGCATGTCTGCGTGGAAGAAGCCATCTCGGTATACTTGATATAAATACGCTTTAATAACATTTTCTGCTATAACTTTTGCGTTATATGAATGCGTTCCATGTATAACTTTTCTTAAAGAGATTCCATCTATGTACGACATCACCATCACACTTTGGTTGCAGTATTCAAAGAATACATTTGGGGTATGAATTCCTACATCAAAAACAATATTTCTTTTGACTCCTTGAAGATTATTCACTTCTTTTGTTAAATTTATTTCATTCAAAATGTTTGTGTAAATGTCGCTCGCAACATCAACAATTTGTAATGCAGGTGAACAAAAAAGATTTGCAATTTTAACCAAAAAAAACACAACTGCAAAATCTTTTTCAATGTATTTTTTAATATTTGGTTTTACTATTTTTATAGCGATATCTTGATCGTTTAACTTTCCTTTGTATACTTGTGCAACAGACGCTGAAGCAATTGGAATGGGGTTAACCGAAAAACCTTTGAACTCATATAATTTTGGATTATATTCTTTTAAATATTGATGAATATCAATTGTTGCAGGTTTTACGTTTTCTTGTAAGTAAGAAAGTGCTTTTAGTGTTTCCTTTGAAAAAAGAAAGCTTTTCAGAGAAAGGGATTGCCCAAGTTTTATAAAAACTATACCCAAAGATTCCATTACAACTTGTAACCTTCTGTAATATTGAAGGAAAAATAAATGAGGGTATAGCGTTATATGAATGGGTAAAAATATTAAACGGACAATGAAGTACCTTTTAAAAGATAGGCAAACAGTTAATTTAAAGATTACCGTAAAAAGACGGAAGGCAATCATAAAAGATGGGAAATATTTGGTAGAATTCCTAGCAAGTCTTTATACATTTCATATTTTTTTGATGGATTGCGAAGAAGATATGACGGGTGATATAAACAAAAAACTTTTGTGGTAAAATCAAAAGCTTTGTTAAACACTCTACCACGCAATGACGAAATGGAATTTTGTGTTTCTAAGATATTCTGCGCCGCAACTGCACCAATACAAATAACAACTTCAGGGTTAATAATTTCAATCATTTTTTTCAGAAAAGGCCTACAACTTTCAAGTTCAACATCAGTTGGCTTTCTGTTACCAGGAGGTCTCCAGAAAATATTATTTGTAATAAAGAAATTTTTGTTTCTTTGCAGTCCGATTGATGAAAATGCATTCATTAAAAGTTGGCCAGATCTACCACAGAATGGAATACCTTGTTCGTCCTCTTCTTGCCCCGGAGCCTCACCAATGACAAGAATTCTTGCATTTGGGTTTCCATCTCCAAAAACAGTGTTTGTTGAGAAATGTTGAATTTCACATACTTCTGTTTTAATAAGCAAAAGACGAAGTTCTTCAAGTGTTTGAATGTTTTCTAAATTATATTGCTGCTTTACAATTTGACTGGTAACAATCTTTGAGTTCACTTGTTCTTGTGGTTCTTTTGTAACGATGGGCACGGTAGCTTTTTCCACAATTTTGATATCCGTCTTTAACGGAACAGGGGGTTCGTCTGCAATAATAATGGGAAAATTACCAAATTGTTGAAAGTCTCCAAGTTGCGATAAAACTCCCAAGTAATATTTTAAAAGATTGTTAACTTTCAAATTTATATTATTGCTTTGCATAAACAATAAAATTTACAACGTCACGCATGTCGTGAAATAATTGAAGTGGAAAATCAAATGTCTTTTTAAACTTTTCTTCTCCACCAAAACTTGTTGCACCGGAAAAGATAAACGTTTTAATACCCGCATTAATGCTTGCTGTTGCACCGTTAATGCTATCTTCAACTGCAAAACAACTTTCTGCATTGATGCACATTTTTTTAAGCCCAAATTGATAGATATCGCTTGCTGGCTTGCCTGTTTGAACAAAATTTCTACCAAAGATTACATCATTTGGAAAGTATTTTTTTAACTGGGTTTTGTTTAAGATGAACTCAATTTGGTCTGTGTGTGAATTTGAACATATCCCATATTTAATATCTTTTTCTTTAAGAATTTCCAATGCTTCTAGAGTGCCTGTTGTTGTGTTAATATGGTTAGACATTAGTTCCCTTGCATGGTTTAAGCCTTCATGAAATATTTTGTCTTTATCAAAGCCTTCTTCTTTGGATATTTCTTCAAAAGCATCGTTCCAACATTTACCGTCAAAAAAATTTGAACAGTATTCTACTGTGTATTTTTTATTAAAATCAGAAAGAACTTTTGAAATAGCTAAATTATAAAGGTGCTGAGTATCCACAAGAGTACCGTCAAAGTCAAAAAGTATTACTTGCATGTTACGAAGCTTTTTTCACAACTTCTTCTTCAATGGTGATAACACAAGTATTGTTTATAAAACGAATAAAACCAGATGCTATTGAAACTTTTTCTGAAGATTTTTGCCCGAATTTTATTACACCGGGTTTTAACCCAGAAAGTAGCGGAATATGGTTCGGTAGCAGTGTTATTTCACCTGTTATTGATGGAATGGTAATTAACGAAACATGACCATTAAACTTTATTCCGTTTTTAGCCAAAATTTTTAGCTCAATAAATTTTTCACCCATGTAACTGTATAATGCATTAAACCCCTATCATTTATAAAACTGTAATATTGAAAAATCAACGAAATAAATGTAAAAAAGAATAAAAAGTAAACAAATGTAATGCCGGATTGTAATCTATTAACACCATTCCCAAAAAGTTTTGCAACAAAAACAAACCCATGCGGAATAATAGCATCATTCGCTCTTTCAATTATTTTTATTGAGAAATTACTCAAATTCTTTAACCCACGCACAAAAATGTAAGAATATATTTCATCAAAAAAGTATTTCTTCTGAAGAAGAAACCGTACAGGGCGAAGAGTAATACTTAATTTTAACGGCAAATTAGGATATTTTAAATAAAGGATGTAAGCAAGTGTAATTGCAATAAATGAAAGTACGCTTGGAAGATATTTAATATACCAACTCACGTGGTGCATATGTACCAGTCTTTCTTGTGCAACAAAAATCGCTCCATGCCAAAATTCTGTTTCTAAAATATGAAGATAGTTGCCAACTAAACCGGAAAATATTGATGGAATTGTTAAAATTCCAAGTGGAATTAACATTATAAGCGGAGACTCGTGCGGGTGATGATGTGCATCACCTTTGTATGTTCCATGAAAAACTACTGCAATTAAACGCCACGAATAAAAACTTGTTAAAAATGCGGCTACAGTTCCAAGAACAAAGGCATAATTGCCATGAGTGGTGTGCGAAACATAAGCAGCCTCTAGAATTGCATCTTTGGAAAAGTATCCGGCAAAAGGATAAATTCCTGCAATAGCAACGGAACCAATCATAAACATTCCAAATGTAAATGGAATTTTTTTCCAAAGCCCACCCATTTTAAAGATATTTTGTTCATGATGACACGCATGAATTACAGAACCGGCACCAAGAAAAAGAAGAGCCTTAAAGAAAGCATGCGTTACCAAGTGGAATATTCCGGCAGACGGTACAAGAACCCCGATTGCAAAAAACATGTATCCCAATTGGCTACATGTAGAATAAGCAATGATTTTCTTAATATCCGTTTGAACCAATGCAATCGTTGCTGCAAAAATTGCAGTTGTTGCGCCAATAATTGTAATAAATTGTTGTAAGAACACGGAATGTTCAATAAAAATCCAGCACTTTGCCATCAAAAATACTCCTGCGGTAACCATTGTTGCTGCATGAATTAAGGCAGAAACGGGTGTTGGTCCCTCCATTGCGTCTGGAAGCCAAACATGTAAAAAAAGTTGAGCAGACTTTCCCATTGCACCAAGAAATAACATTACACCAATTAATGTAACGGTGTCAATTTTACAATTAAAGATTGTGATATCATGACCTATAAAATAACATGACGAAATTCCGGATTGTATCTGGTTGAAAACTTCATCAAAACTTAATGTTCTAAATATACAGTATATTAAACAAATACCTGTAGCCATGAATACATCTGATACTCTATTTGTGATAAATGCTTTTATTGAAGCTAAATTTGCAGATTCTTTTTTAAACCAAAAACCGATTAATAAATAAGAACAGAGACCCACGCCCTCCCAACCAAGAAATAGTTGTATAAAATCTTTGGCTGTAACAAGTACAATCATGAAAAATGTGAACAACGACAGATAGGAGAAAAATCTTTGGCGGTGTGGGTCATCATGCATATAACCAACCGAGTAGATGTGAACAACTGTTGAAACTAAAGTCACAACAAAAAGCATAATTGCCGTGATAGAATTAATTGATATGGAAATTGTTGATGTAAATTTATACAAAACAAACCATTCATACAGTTTAATGTCGTATGTAATGCCGTTTTTTACAGACTCAAAACACACAATGGCCGAGGCTAGACAAGCAAGTGCAACTAATACAGATGACGAAACTTGTGCAAAAAAGGCGCGTAATTTTATGAAAAATACCCCTGCAAGAATTGAACCTATTAAGGGAAATATAAATATTGCGTAAGGAAGGTATACTTGAAGGTTCATTACAAAAACTAAACTTTATTGTTTTTGTAGTTTTTGCAAACTAAATTTTCAAGTTTTATTTTCAAACAGAGGTTCTAAATGAATATAATATGCGTGGCGAACGTCTTTACAAAAATCGCTCTTTGTTCCGCTAATAATATAGCTATTCACCACATCATCCCAAAAACCGCCAAATAACCATGCGTAGTATTTGTCTCCAAGACATGCTTTGTTTTTGCCGTCGTAATAAACAGATTCTCTTTTAACATTTATTGTGAACTTTGTTGGTTTGTAACCATCTTTTGCAACTATTACTTTTGTATTTTTGCCCCTTGCAAGGGTAATTATGAAAGGCGTTGTGCCTTGAATGCTCATTGTGTCTCCGTGTTCATTTTTTGTTTTTGGAAAATGGGAGTATATACTATCGTGCACTTTTTCCGTATGAATTACATAAACAGTTGCACCTGTGGGGTTTGATTCTACCGTTGTGGTTGTGGTGCGCTCTCCTGCAAACATTACGCAAGACGCAACCCACGGCAACAATAACACCCGCCAAAAGAAAAGCCTAAGCATAGTTTAAGTTTTTCTTTCAGTGTAGCATATTTTTAGGCGGAAGGCAAGGGGTTATTGTGGTTTTTTGTTTTTGAAAGTTTGAATAACGAATAATATCCAACCTGCAACACCGGCAATAATTTGAGCAATCAATTTTATATCACCAGTTTTTATTAACATAAATCCGTAAATGCTAATAAATACAAATGCTAACAACATTGCAAAAAAGAGTAGCACCATTGAACATTTAACAAACCACGCATAGTTGTCTTGAATATGATGGTTTAAATCTTTTTGTGAGTTAATTTCCTGTTTGCCATTTTTCATAAAACAACGCCTAATAGATAGCTTAACCTTATCTTCACGGCATCTTCAGAAACGCAAAATTTTTTTGATAAATCTTTAACGGAATCGCCGCTGTTCCACAGTTCTATAAATTTTTCACTCGGCATTAAAATATCGGCAGCCATTTTGTTTGCTCTAACTTCAATTTTTCTTCTTTCTTCGGGCATACCTCTATTTCCAACTTCTCTAAAAACTCGCTGTTCTTGAATTAATGCTTTATCACACACAAAATGTGCAATTTCATGAGCAATTGTAAAAATTATTCTATTTTTTGGTTGCTTTGCATTGATAGTAATGCTATAAGTGTTATATTCTCTGTCGTATTCAATGCATCCCTCTTCTTTAAGGTTTTCGTCCATAAACACTTTTATTCCAAGAGAGTTTGCAAACTTTACAACATCAAAATTCCAAAAATTTTTACGAGCTTCATTATACTTGTTTTCAAAAAATGATATATCGCTATCATTTGGTTTTGTGAGATTGCAGTAATCGTAGACAAAATCAAACATATATAAAAAATAGATATTATCTAAGGAGAGTATTTGGTGAATTTGTCAAGAATTTTCCTCCCCCTTCTTACTTTTATAAATCATCTTAAAAATAAACTCATCAATTTCACCGTCAAGAACTTTGTTGGGGTTAAGGTCTTCGTGAGAGGTTCTTGTATCTTTTACAAGTTTATATGGGTGAAGAACATAGTTTCTGATTTGATTCCCCCAGGAGACATCGTCTTTTTCAACCGAATCCCTTTTTGCCTGGCGTTTGCGTTCCTCAATTTCGTAAAGTTTGGACATCAACATTTTCATAGCAGTTTCCCTGTTTTGAAGTTGGCTTCGTTGGTTTTGGCAAGCGGCAACAACTCCCGTTGGAATGTGTGTTATGCGAACGGCGGAATCTGTTGTGTTGACATGCTGCCCACCGGCACCGGAGGAGCGGTATGTATCGGTTTTTAAATCCGCAGGGTTAATTTCAATTTTAATTGTATCATCAATTAACGGAGTAACAAGTACCGAAGCAAAAGATGTTTGCCTTTTATTTTGAGCATTAAACGGAGAAACTCTAACCAAACGATGAACCCCTATTTCATATTTTAACATTCCATAAGCATTTTCACCTTCAATTTGAAGAATAACTTGTTTAATTCCGGCTTCTTCACCTTCAAGCCTGTGAATAGTTTGCACCTTAAAGCTTTTTCTTTCGGCCCAGCGAAGATACATGCGTTCAAGCATTTGGGACCAATCTTGGCTTTCAGTACCCCCTGCTCCGGAATTTATTTCCAGAATAACACCAAGTTTATCGGCTTCATCGTTAAACATTGCGGTGATTTCCATTTCCTCAATTTGTTTTTGCAGTTTTGGAAGTTCTTGCGATATTTCTTTTAGCAAATCATCATCAGCAATTTCAACGATTTCAAAATATCCTTCTACTTTTGAGTGAATATCATCAAAAACAGCAAGCTCTTTTTCAAGTGAGGTTTTTTCTTTAAGAAGTTTAACATCATAATCTCCTTCCTCAACTTGTTTTGTAATGGTGTTAAGTTTTTGGGTTTTTGTATCCAAGTTAAAGAAACACCCTTAGTTCTTCAAGGGAATTAAGAGTTGTTTCAAGCTGTAATTTGTATTCTTGCATTAAGTATTATAAAGTTTTTGCTTTTTTTTCATCAATTTCTTTTTGCAATTGTTTTTCAAAATCAGTGTCCCGGATAATTAATATACCCATTCCTACAATAGCCACACCCCAAAGTACGATTGCCGCATAAAATACAATGTCCGGGTTCATACATTTCTTAATAAGTTAATTTCTTTTCTAATTTTTAATTCAATAAAGACAGAAACAATCATTTTTATCAAAGCGAATATCGCTATGAAAATAAACTTTATCAACTGGATGTTATCAAAATTCTGCACCGTCCATACTGTAATTGTCCCAATTGAAGCTAAAACCAGACCAAGGTATAATCTAAACAAATTTAACCTTTCTTTTATTGCATCAGTTATCATACTTCACTAATAAACCCTTTTCTTTGGTGGCACTGCAGGCATTTGGTCTGTTAATGGAGTAAGTACGACTTCACGGTATTCAAATGTGTGGCTTGCATCATTGTTGATTGCAATCATTGTATGTTTTAACCAGTTGATGTCATCGCGATCTTGGAAGTCGTCTCTTGCTTGAGCACCGCGACTTTCTTCTCTGTTTAAAGCAGATTTAATTGTTGCAAGAGATTGGTATAGTAAATTATGAAGTTCGAATGCTTCAAGTAGATCCGTATTCCATATAAGAGATTTATCACGCACAGATAGATCTTCGAATTTTTTAAAGATATCCTCCATCTTTTTTGCACCAATTTCAAGGCTTTCTTTGGTTCTGAAAACTGCAGCATGCTTTTGCATAACTTCTTGCATTTCTTTACGAATTTGAGCCACTGTGTATTTACCATCAGTTTTGCGGATTTTATCAAACCTTGTAACAACCTCATCAATTTTGTTTTGAGGAATATGCTCAACAGATTTATTATCGTTTTTAAGCAATTCCGCAGCCTTAATTGCTGCAGCACGCCCAAAAACAACTAAATCAAGCAATGAATTTGAGCCCAAACGATTTGCACCATGAACGGAAACACAAGCGGCTTCACCGATTGCCATTAAACCTTTAACTTTTTCCAGTTTGCCGTCTTTTACTTGAACAACTTCACCGTGGTAGTTGGTTGGAATGCCTCCCATATTATAGTGAACGGTTGGAAGAATTGGAATTGGTTGTTTTGTAACATCAACACCAGCAAAAATTTTAGCGGATTCTGAAATTCCCGGCAAACGTTCTGCAAGGGTTTTTTGGTCAATGTGATGAAGTACTAAGTGTACATGATCTTTCTTAGGGCCACAACCTCTTCCTTCATTAATTTCAACCGTAATTGCACGGGCAACAACATCACGAGATGCCAAATCCTTAACTTTCGGTGCATATTTTTCCATGAAGCGTTCACCATTTGCGTTAATTAAATAACCGCCTTCGCCTCTTGCTCCTTCTGTAATCAAACAACCTGACCCATAAATTCCGGTTGGGTGAAATTGCACAAATTCCATGTCTTGCATTTGAAAGCCGTGACGAGCAAACATTCCACCCCCGTCACCCGTACATGTGTGAGCAGATGTACATGAAGAATATGCTCTTCCATAACCACCCGTTGCAAGAACGACAATTTTTGCTTCAAAAATATGTAAATCTCCTGTTGAAAGTTCCCATGCAACACATCCAACACATTCTTGGTTATCATTGAAGATTAAATCTGTTGTGAAAAATTCAATAAAGAATTTTGCGTTATGCCTTAAAGATTGTTGATAAAGAGTATGAAGAATTGCATGCCCGGTACGGTCTGCTGCTGCACATGTTCTTTGAGCAGGCTTCCCTTCACCGTATTCGGTTGTCATTCCACCAAACGGTCTTTGGTAAATTTCTCCTTTTGAATTTCTTGAAAATGGAACACCATAGTGTTCAAGTTCAATAATTGCTTGTGGTGCAGTTTTACACATGTACTCAATGGCGTCTTGGTCTCCAAGCCAGTCTGAACCTTTAATAGTATCAAAAGCATGCCAACGCCAGTCATCTTCTCCCATATTTCCAAGAGCTGCAGAAATTCCACCTTGTGCTGCTACTGTGTGTGAACGAGTTGGAAAAACTTTAGAAATACAGGCAACATTCAGACCTTTTTCAGCCATTCCAAATGTTGCACGAAGACCTGCTCCTCCGGCACCAATAACGATAACATCAAAGGAATGTTTGTGAATTTTATAATTTTTCGATATACTCATTTTTTGTAGTAAATACATTATGGGGAAATTTATTTTAGGATGATCGATATGTCAAGAGGAATTTAGTCAAATGTACGAGAACCCTTTCCAAATGATACAGTTTTAGAAATATTTGGTTTATTGAAATTTTTAGGTTTTAAATTGGACATTTCTGGTAACTCAAAATGTGATACTGAACTACTGCGCATTGGTGATTTTTCACTCAATCCTGTCATCATTCTTTTCTTGAAATCAGCTCTGGATTCTTCCCCTCCATTGTGGAGGTTATCAATGTTTAATTTTCCACCATTAAGTTTTTCTTCAAGTTTGTTTGCGCCATACCTTGTAGTACTTTCTAATGCTTTTATACCATTATGAGCAACTGCAACTCCAGTTGTTGCAGTATTGATGGCTTCAGAGGCAAGGTTACCCGCAGATGTGGTTATTTTAGCACCAACTTCCAGTCCACTTTTTGCAAATGTTCCAAGTCCTTCACTAGAATTCTTCACAAAAGAACCAACACCCTGCAGTGCGTCACCACCACCCTTACCAGCACCCTCAACAAGGTGACCAGCACCCATAGAGGCCCCATAAGAAAGTACCGCACCACTTTTACCCAGACCTTCTGTAAGTGCACCGGTACCTTTTCCAATACCTTTAATAGCTGCACCAGCTCCCTTAAGGGAGTCTTTTGTAAACTTTCCACCACCCTCAATTACATTTCCACCGGCTTTGACTGTTTTTTCCATAAATTTACTTGCACCTTTTTCTATACCTTTCATTGATTTTGCTACAACACCAATAGAATTGGCTACTAAGTCTATGGTGTTTGTCAAAAAATTACCCAATCCTTTTCCAAGTGTTGCAAAAAAACCTTTAGTTTTATTTGCTTTTTGTTCATTCTTAATTGCAATGCTCGATAATCGAATTTGGTTTGATGAAAAACATTTATCTGTCACAGGAATATCTAAGCCCTTGCTTTCAATAATATTTGCAAGTGCAGAAATATTTTCAGCGTTACATTTTTCTTTTGGTATTGGTTTCTGTTGAAAAAATTTGATTCAGCAGTTTGTCATCAGAATTAGTGGTATTTTGCATACTTTTGGTTTTTTCAGCATTTACAAGCATATCCTTTAAACAAATTAACAATTAATATTTGTTTAAGATGAATTATGTCAAGACATTTTTTTCTTGACTTTTTTCAAAGTTATACATATTTTAAATATATATTTAACTAATATAAATATATATGTACGACATTTTTTTCAGAACATACATTTCGTTATGTGCAATAGTGTTATGTGCATTAACAATTATCAAAGCTTTGTCTTTTGTGGTAAAAGCGTTGATAAAATAAGCTGTTTGTTTTACTAATTACAGCGGGCGTTTTGTTGCTTGCGGTGAAATGTCCGCGTGTTGGCGTTGTATGTTTACATACTATTACTATATAAATATTTTGCAGTAGTAGTTTTCGAATTAGTTCTTTTTTAAGGTAAATTTCACCGCTTTTATAGTACATCAAAGAAATTTACTTCCATAGCATCTTGTTATTATATATAATCACTTATATTTTTATGTGAATATGCCAAATACCAACATTGTTGCAAGTGTTATTCGAGTTGCATCACTTGTGAAGTTTACGAAAGATTGCTACGATGGAAATTTTAGCAAAGGTTTTGCAGATTTTTTGGTAACACGGCATTTAGCAAATAGCATCGAGAATATTCAAGGGAGAAAAATTAGAAAAATTACAGGCGTCACAAAGTGACACCTGTAATAAAGAGTTATTAATTCTTGTTTTTATCAACCATTTTGTTTTTACCAATCCACGGCATCATTTTACGAAGTTCATCACCTGTTTTTTCAACCCCAAGCCCAGCAACTTCCTTACGGCTTGCATTAATTTTAGAATAACCGTTTGCATAATCTTGCATCCATTCTTTTGCGAATTTTCCTTCTTGAATGTCTTTTAAAATTTCTTTCATTTTTGCTTTTGTTTCTTTAAGCGGTACAACTCTTTCACCTGAAACATAAGCTCCGTATTCTGCCGTATTGGAAATTGAGTATAGCATATCAGCTAAACCACCCTCATACATTAAATCTACAATTAGTTTTAATTCATGAAGACATTCAAAGTACGCCATTTGAGCAGGGTACCCAGCTTCAACAAGAGTTTCAAACCCAGCACGCACAAGGTTCATTGCTCCACCACAAAGAACGGCTTGTTCACCAAATAAATCGGTTTCACATTCATCTTTAAATGTTGTTTCAATAATACCGGATTTTCCACCGCCAATATTTGACGCATACGAAAGTGCAATTTCAAGAGCATTTCCAGAAGCATTTTGATACACAGAAACAAGGCAAGGAACGCCACCACCTTTTACATATTCAGACCTAACGGTATGCCCAGGGCCTTTTGGTGCAATCATAATAACATCGGTGTCTTTTGAGGGTTTAATTGTGCCAAAGTGAACAGAAAAACCATGAGCAACAGCAAGCACTGCTCCTTTTTTAAGGTTGTCTTTAATGTCATTTTCCCAAAGTTCTTTGTGGATTTCATCTGGAACAAGAATCATTAGAATATCTGCAATTTTTGCACCTTCGCTTGGTGAAACAACTTTGAAGCCCGCATTTTCAGCTTTTGGTTTAGATTTTGAACCGTCTTTTAAAGCAATAACAACATTTTTAACGCCGGAGTCTCTTAAATTTTGTGCGTGTGCGTGTGCTTGTGAACCATAGCCAACAATAACGACCGTTTTTTCTTTAATTAAACTTGGATTACAGTTGGAATCGTAATAAACTTTCATTTGAGACATCTTAACTTTTACATAGTTATATCCTCTAATAGATTTACAATTATTTATTTTCAAGAAATTTTGAATTTTTTTAAAAAACTTGATTTTTTTATTAACATAAAATCATATTTTATCAATTTTATAATTTTACATGTCATTGCCATCTAATAAACTTAGTAACAGAATTACTAATTTAACCAACATCTTGGTTGGTTATGCTAAAAAGAAACACACCTTAACATATAAAGAGTTTGCAGAAGAATACAATAACAAAGGATACGAAAAGGATATCACAATGCATGAACTTTTTTATGCCACAAATTCATCTATGGATATTCATGGTGAAACTCGGCTTGCGTACTTGCTTGAAATGATTAATGATAGAATTGAAAATGAAGTCAATGAAGATATATTGCTTAGTTCAATTGTTATTAATGAAAAAGATGGAATACCTGGTACAGGTTTTGACGGATTTATTTCAACAAGAGCAAATATAACCAAGAACAAGTTAGACAAGTTAAAAGAAAATAAATACTTGTGGACGGTAATTATTGCAGGCTTGCAAAAGCAAGTATTTGATTTTTATCATCAACAAAAAATGAATTGAAAAAACTTGATTTTAAACCAAGAGGTTGTATTTGGTAGAATTATATCAAATTAATATTTGAAAAATGTCCATAATTTCGCGCCGTGTTCAAAAAATGAAGCCGTCTCCAACTCTTGCAGTAACGGCAAAAGCAAATGAACTTAAAGCCCAAGGAAAGAAAATTATTTCCCTTTCAGTTGGTGAACCAGATTTTGATACTCCAATTCAAGCAAAACAAGGCGGTATTGACGCAATTAATTCCGGAAAAACAAAGTACACAGCAGTAGATGGTACCCCTGAACTTAAAAAAGCGATTATCCAGAAATTCAAAAATGAAAACGGAATTGAATATGAACCTTCAGAAATAACAGTTGGCTGTGGTGCAAAACATGTATTGTTCAACGCATTTATTGCAACAATAAATGAAGGCGATGAAGTGATAATTCCTGCTCCGTATTGGGTTTCATACCCTGACATGGTTGAGCTTTTCGGCGGCAAGGCCGTTGTTGTAAAAACAACATTTGAAAACAATTTTAAACTTACGGCAAAAGAACTTGAACAGGCAATTACTTCAAAAACAAAATGGGTTGTGTTGAATTCGCCATCAAACCCAACGGGTGAAGTTTATACAAAAGAAGAACTTATTGAAATTGGTAAAGTTATTGAAAAGCACTCGCATGTATATGTTATGAGCGATGACATCTATGAACATCTTGTTTTTGGTGTGAAGTTTTATACTCTTGCACAGTTATTCCCGAATTTACAAAACAGAATTTTAACTGTAAATGGTGTGTCAAAATCTTATGCCATGACAGGCTGGCGCATAGGCTTTGCAGGCATTAAAGACAAAACTCTCATTAAAGCCATTGGTAATGTGCAGTCTCAGAGTACAACCAATCCTTCCTCTATTAGCCAAGAGGCAGCAAGGCTGGGCTTGCTTGAAGCAGGAAATTTCCGTGCGGAAACGGTTCCGGTTTTTGCAAAAAGAAGAGATTATGTTTTTGAAAGGCTAACAAAAATTAATGGAGTAAAAGCAAAAAAGCCAGACGGTGCATTTTACATTTTCTTTTCTGTTGAGGGTTTAATCGGTAAAAAAACCGAAAGTGGCAAAGTAGTGCAATCATCAGAAGCAATTACAGAATACCTTCTTGAAGATGCAGAAGTTGCATGTGTTCATGGTGAAGCATTCGGTTTTCCAGGGTTTATTCGTATTTCTTATGCAACAAGCGAGGCTATTCTTGAAGATGCAATGAACCGTATTGAGAAGTCTTTAAGTAAATTAAAGTAAGTGTCCCAAGATATTGCACCACTCGTCACCCCTATACATTCTGCTCTCTCTTCACCTTTATTATACTTCGGTCGAGATTTGCAGGATACGGGTAGCATTACTTTAAACATTACCCAACAGGAAATTCTGCAAAAACTTCTCTCCAATAAGAAAGGGCTATTTTCAAAACCAAAGTCGTTTTATATTCATGGAAAAACCGGTTGCGGAAAAACAACCGTTATGGAAAATTACTTATTGCAATTATACGAAAAAAACAAAGATGCAAAATTTCTTGCGATGCATTTTCATGATTATCTTCTTGATATTACTAAATTATTAACCAAAAATTCTACTGAAAAAATTGTAAAAGAAATTGCCAAAAATATTGATATTCTCTGCTTTGATGAATTTTTTATTGAAGCAATTGCAGATGCTAAAATTTTGTACGACATCCTTTCAGTATTAATAAAAAATGGTGTAAGCATTGTTTTAACATCAAATTTTGCCCCTCAAGAATTATATGCAAACGGTTTTAACAGAGAAATTATGTTTCCAGTGTTTTCAAACTTCTTGGAGGAGAAAATGGAAGTTATTTATGTTCAAAACACACCAGATTACCGTACAAATACACTAAAACGGCATGCACACATTGCATTTGAAACATTGCAAGAATTTGCATCGGCGTTTAATGTAAAACCAATTATGGCAAAAGAAATGCTTGAAGTTGATAGCAATCATACGGTACAAATTTCAGGAAGATTTGACGATGGTATTATTTTAACACATAAACATATATTTAAAACACATTCCAGTATTAAAGATTACCGCAAGCTTGCACGCACATTTAAACATATTCATATTTC
>Ga0222713_10003682_pt1 | contig 15747 bp, 11 predicted proteins | sample C33_649DmetaG_FD_165061 | JGI IMG/M metagenome (GOLD analysis project Ga0222713, IMG submission 165061) | Estuarine water microbial communities from San Francisco Bay, California, United States - C33_649D | ecosystem: Environmental > Aquatic > Marine > Unclassified | place: USA: California...
CAGTGGTGCTTCCTGCTTCTTTGTTGATCAATACGCCGTTGATGCGACCTGGCATTTCTCCTTTATAAGGCTCGTAAGCCTTGAATCGGTGTGCCATGATGGCTTCCCCTTGGGTGGCGGTCAACAAGTTGTTTCTGAGGCCCATTAATCCGCGGGAGGGAATTTCAAATTCCACGCGAACCATGTCGCCTTTGGGCTGCATGCTGGTCATTTCGCCCTTGCGTTGGCTGACGTATTCAATGACTTTGCCGCTGTGGTGTTCGGGAACGTCAACGGTCAAAACCTCGATAGGCTCACAGGTTTGGCCGTCGATTTCTTTCATGATCACTCGGGGCTGGCCCACTTGAAGTTCGTAGCCCTCGCGGCGCATGGTCTCGACCAATACACCCAAGTGCATGACACCGCGACCAAACACCAAGAACTGGTCGGCTGATGCCGTCTCTTGAACGCGAAGAGCCAAGTTTTTCTCAGTCTCTTTGTTCAAGCGGTCGCGAACGCGCTGGGAGGTAACAAATTTGCCTTCTTTGCCGAAGAAAGGAGAGTTGTTGATGGCAAAGAGCATGCTCATGGTGGGCTCGTCAATCTTCAATACGGGCAGGGCCTCGGGCTTTTCTACATCAGCCACAGTATCGCCGATTTCAAAGTTTTCCAAACCAGTGATGGCGCAGATGTCTCCAGCCACCACATGTTCCACCTTTTGTTTGCCCAACCCACTGAACGTGTACAATTCCTTGATGCGGTGTTTCTCGACTTTTCCATCGCGTTTAACCAAGGCTACCTGTAGGCCAGTTTTCAAGGCTCCGCGCTTTAAGCGACCCACGGCAATACGGCCGGTAAAGCTGCTGTAATCCAAGCTGGTAACCTGCAACTGTACGGTTCCTTCGGTCACTTCAGGCTCGGGAACGACTTCCAAGATGGTATCCATCAAGAAGGTCAAATCTTCGGTAGGCTTGTTCCACTCAGGGCCAAACCAACCTTGCTTGCCAGAACCGTAAATAGTGGTAAAGTCCAGCTGTTCTTCGTTGGCACCTAAGTTGAAAAACAGGTCGAAAATATCGTCGTGCGTGCGCTCGGGATCGCAGTTGGGTTTGTCAACTTTGTTGATGACAACGATGGCTTTCTTGCCCAACTCCAAGGCTTTTTGAAGCACAAAACGCGTCTGGGGCATGGGGCCCTCAAATGCGTCAACCAATAGCAATACGCCATCAGCCATGTTCAATACGCGCTCAACCTCTCCACCAAAATCGGCGTGACCGGGAGTGTCAATGATGTTGATCTTGACGTCCTTCCAGTTGACAGAAACGTTTTTGGCCAAAATGGTGATGCCTCGCTCGCGCTCCAAGTCGTTGTTGTCGAGGATCAATTCTCCAACTTCTTGGTTGTCTCGAAACAAGTGGGCTTGGTGTAACATTTTGTCAACCAAGGTGGTTTTTCCGTGGTCAACGTGGGCGATGATGGCGATGTTGCGAATGCTCATGTGTGCTAAAAAATTGCGCGAATTTCGGCAGAAAAGCCGGGATTAGGGCCAATTCACTGTTTCTTTTCGGTTTCTTTTTCAAGGTTTCCCCGGCCAATGCGGGCGTGCATCGCTACTTTTGCAAAACTTTTTGGGCCAGCGTTTTGCAGATTTCGCGAAAAGTGCGTCCAAATTGATTGTCCCTATGGCCTACGAAAACGAGATATCCAAGCGAAAGACCTTTGCGATCATTTCACACCCTGACGCGGGAAAAACGACCTTGACGGAGAAGTTTCTTTTGTTTGGTGGGCAGATCCAAACGGCCGGTGCCGTTAAGTCCAACAAGATCACCAAAACGGCCGCTTCCGATTTCATGGAAATTGAAAAGCAGCGCGGTATTTCGGTGGCAACTTCGGTGATGACCTTTCCCTATAAGGGCAAGTGGGTGAATATTTTGGATACTCCGGGTCACAAAGATTTCGCCGAAGACACCTACCGAACCTTGACTGCTGTAGACAGCGTTATTTTGGTCATCGACTGCGTTAAGGGAGTAGAGGAACAAACCGAGCGCCTCATGGAGGTCTGCCGAATGCGCAAGACCCCTGTGATTGTATTCATCAATAAGATGGACCGCGACGGCAAAGATCCCTATGAGTTGTTGGAAGAGGTAGAGGAGAAATTGAACATCAAGGTTCATCCCATGAGTTGGCCCATTAATGGCGGCCGTGATTTCAAAGGGGTGTATCTCTTGGCCGATCAAAGTTTGAACTTGTTTGAGAGTAGCAAGACCAAAAAGGCCGATGACGTCATCGCCATTCAAGGATTGGACGACGAGCGATTGGATAAGATGCTAAACGAGCGCGATTCTGCTAAGTTGCGCGAAGATGCAGAACTGGTTGACGGCGTTTACGGTGCTTTGAACAAACAAGACTATTTGGATGCCGATGTCGCTCCTGTGTTCTTTGGCTCTGCCCTAAACAACTTTGGTGTGCAGGAGTTGCTGGATACGTTTGTGGAGTTGGCCCCCAATCCGTTGGCTCGTCCGACCAACGCCCGTGATGTCGCTCCTGAAGAAGCCAAATTCACCGGATTTGTGTTCAAAATTCACGCGAATTTGGATCCTCGTCACCGAGATCGAATTGCCTTCTTACGGGTATGCAGCGGTCGATTTGAACGCGGCAAACCCTATTCTCATACCCGCTTGGAGAAGAATTTCAAATTTGCCAACCCCTATCTGTTTTTGGCCGATAGCAAGGAGGTGATGGACAACGCCTATCCGGGTGATGTCGTGGGTCTGTACGATACCGGAAACTTCAAGATTGGCGATACCCTGACCGAGGGCGAAAAGCTTCAATTCAAGGGAATTCCGAGTTTCTCTCCTGAAATTTTCAAAGAGTTGATCAACTTGGACCCCATGAAGAGCAAGCAGCTTGAAAAAGGGATTCAGCAGCTGACCGACGAAGGATTGGCCTCCTTGTTTATTCAGGAACCCGGAAGCCGAAAGTTTGTGGGAACGGTGGGAGAGCTTCAATTTGAAGTGTTGCAGTACCGATTGGAGCATGAATACGGGGCCAAGTGTCGATTCGAACCGCGGGCCATTCACAAGGCCTGCTGGATGAGTGGACCTGCCGCTGATTTGGCTGATTTCATGAAATACCGCAGCAACAACATTGCCTACGACAAGGATCAGAATCCCGTGTTTTTAGCTGAGACGGCCTTCATTCTTCGCATGGCCCAGGAGAAATATGAGTCAATCGTGTTCCACACCACCAGCGAATTCAAGGTAGAAGGCTGATTTTCTTGATTCAGTTTAAGGGGCGTTTTTTCCACTTACCTAAAATAATATTTTATACTCACAGTATTTTTCAAAAACACCATTCTTGTTTTTGTAAAATTTAATTGTTCTACTATCGGCTTCCTTGGATACGCTATCGCCTATTTGAATATTATACTTTTCTATTTCAAAGGCTATGGGCAAACTGTGTATTTTATAAGTTCCTATTTTTAAATTACAGGAACCTCTATTCATTTTCGCTAAAACATTTATTCGTCCATTTAATTCTATTCGAATTAGTTCTTTTATTTCTCTATCGTGGGTTTTATTTTTTGTTATAAAAAATAAAAAAGAAAACACAACTATTAGTAAAAATATAGAAATTAAAATACTAAAATATTTAGGAGACATTTCTATCTGTTCTTTCATCACTTAGAATTTTATGAGAGGTATAACACTTGCTGCTTTTTTTTGTCCTAAACTACCATGAAATTTTGGTATACTAACACCAGCACTTCTAGCCACAAATCTAGGCCTATGTTTGCATCATGAATCTGCGTTTGTTTCCCGCTGATCAACGCGGCCATGCTCAAAACGGCTGGCTGGAGAGTTACCATAGCTTTAGTTTCGCTTCGTACTACAATCCCGAGTGCATGCACTTTGGGGCTTTGCGGGTGCTGAATGACGATTGGGTGGCCCCTGGAATGGGTTTTGGAACTCACCCACATGACAACATGGAAATCATCAGCATTCCCTTGTCAGGTGATTTGGAACACCGCGATTCTATGGGCAATCGCTCGGTAATCAAGGAAGGCGAAATCCAGGTCATGTCAGCAGGCACGGGAATTACCCATTCCGAATACAATCCCAACTCTGATCGGGAGGTTCGATTTTTGCAGATTTGGCTCTTTCCAAGATCGAAGAATCTAACTCCCCGATACGATCAAAAACCCATTGCAGATCTGCTCCAGCCCAATGAATTGTCGGTGGTCTTGTCACCGAATGCGCAAGACAAAGGCGTATGGATACACCAAGATGCCTGGTTCAGCATGGGTGAGTTTGATCAATCTACTGAATTGATATACGAGTCTAAGAAGTCGGGCAATGGAGCCTATCTCTTTTTGCTCGAGGGTTCGGTGGAAGTTGAAGGCCACAACTTGGGTCGCCGAGACGCCATTGGCGTCTGGAACTATGAACAATTGGCCCTGAGAACTAGCCCTGGTACTCGGCTCTTGTTGATGGATGTTCCTATGCAAGCGTAGGGCTCGTCGAGATTGGGCAAAAGAGGCCTACCACTGTCGTATATAGCCAATTCCCAGCACCCAGGAATTCATCCACGCGCTTTGTCCTACAGGAAATAGGTCTTGGTCGTAAATGGAAATCAGGGTGTAGTTGAGTTGGATGTGCTCACTGAGTTGAGCGCTCAATCCAAGGTCAATTCGGCTGTCCAAAGTGGGGGCGGGGCTGATATAGGGAGCAAAACCCAGATAGTTGGTTTTGACCTTATACACCTGCCCAGGGCCAAAAGCAAATTCATAGCCCATTTGGAGCTGAACGCCGAGCTGATTGTCGATGTATTCTCCTTTTGAAACGCGAGCGATCATTTCCGTGTTGCGCAAGGCGTACAGGTTTTGATTCAATACATACGATTGCTTCAAGGTGAAATAACCCAGTCGCAGGAAGTAATTGGGGATGGGTTTGAGTTCCAATCCAACCGCCATCTGAACTTGGCCAACGCTCATGAAGCTCGACGTGAGTTTGGATACGTCTCTTCCGAGCAAATCTTGGGAATAGGTATAGCCGGGCAACAACTGGGTTTGCAAGTTGAAACCCCCATAAGAAGTTAGTAGGTCGTATTGCTTGAAACTGTGACCAAATTTGCTATCTATAAACAGGTTGTCTAAGCTCTTTTTGTTGCTCCAATAGCGGTTTCCGAAATTGTCCAAGCGACGGCTGGCAATGCTCCCGAGGTTGACATTCAAGCTGTTGTCCCAACTGGTTTTGGCTCGAGTCAGGTTGTACTTTGCGCGAATGAATCCGTTGATGTTGATGTTGTTGTTCGCTCCACCGGTCCAGTTGGGGCTGGTGTTGGAGATGGAGAAGTTGAACCCCATGTCTGCCCCGTATTCTTTGATGCGCTGAGCTGTGCTATCCCGAATGGAAAGAAAATGGGCAGGTCCAGCGAGCGAACTCCCAGAACCCATCAGACAATAAAGGAAAACAGGCAAAAGCTTGCGCATGGCGAAAGTCTTTGCAAAATTCGTACAAAAGCCTCTAGGGCTCTCCACAGAACCTGTGGTGGGTAGTGGGTTGGACAATTAGCCCTTCAATACTTTTTCTACCAGCTCAGCTGCCTCTTTCAATGCAATGGCAGAGAATACCTGAAGACCACTTTCGTCGATGATCTTTTTGGCTTCTTCTGCGTTGGTACCTTGCAAGCGAACGATGATGGGGATCTGAATGTCGCCGATTTTGCGGTAGGCCTCTACCACGCCATTGGCCACGCGATCACAACGAACGATACCGCCAAAAATGTTGATCAAAATGGCTTTGACATTGGGGTCGCTCATGATGATGCGAAATCCTGCTTCTACGGTTTCGGCGTTGGCAGTACCTCCCACGTCCAAGAAGTTCGCGGGCTCACCACCAGACAATTTGATGATGTCCATGGTCGCCATCGCCAAACCTGCACCGTTTACCATACAGCCTACGTTGCCGTCAAGCTTCACGTAGTTCAAGTTGTAGTTGCCGGCTTCAACCTCAGTAGGATCTTCTTCGCTCAAATCGCGCAAGGCAGCGAAATCTTTATGGCGGAACAAGGCATTGTCGTCCAAGCTCACCTTGGCGTCAACGGCAATGATTTTGTCGTCGCTGGTTTTCAACACGGGGTTGATTTCAAACATGGCTGAATCAGTTGCATCATAGGCTTTGTACAAAGCCGATACGAACTTGACCATTTCTTTGAAGGCAGTACCCTCCAAGCCCAAGTTGAAAGCAATTTTTCTAGCCTGGAAACCTTGAAGACCCACCGCAGGGTTGATCCACTCTTTGTGAATTTTCTCGGGGCTGTGCTCGGCTACTTCTTCAATGTCCATACCGCCTTCAGTGGTGTAGATGATGACATTTTGCTTGGTAGCGCGATCCAACAATACGCTCATGTAGTATTCTTTGGGCTCGTTAGGACCAGGGTAGAATACGTCTTGAGCCACCAATACTTTGCTCACCAACTTGCCGCTGGGGCCTGTTTGAATGGTCACCAACGTGCCTCCCAATAGATTGGATGCGATTTCAGCCGCTTGTTCGGGGTTTTTGGCCACTTGAACACCGCGTTGCTCGCTGCCCATGACCTTTCCTTTTCCACGACCACCTGCGTGGATCTGGGCTTTGACAACACACCAAGAGCTGTCGTATTCGGTCTTGACGCGCTCGGCGGCAGCTTTGGCTTCTTCGGCGGTTTCGGCTACAAATCCGTTCTGGACGGCTACACCGAAAGTCTTTAAAATCTCTTTGGCTTGGTACTCGTGAATGTTCATGCGGGGTTCGCTAGAATGCGGGGCAAAATTAATTAACTTTGGACCGTACGCCAAGCATTGTGATTGATTGTCGCGAAATACAGAAAAGTTATGGTTCAGTCGAGGTTCTCAAGGGCCTAGATTTGAGCATTTCTGAAGGAGAACTGGTGGCCATTACTGGTCAAAGTGGAGCGGGTAAAAGTACCCTGCTGCACATTTTGGGAGGCTTGGATGTGCCCGACTCGGGTACGGTGAGTATTTCGGGCAAAACCTTGTCCAGCATGAATGAAAAGCAGCGGGCCCATTTTCGAAACCGCGATTTGGGCTTTGTCTTTCAATTTCATCAGCTTTTGCCTGAATTTACGGCTCTCGAAAATGCCTGCATACCGGCCTTGATAGGGGGGGCTTCTTGGAAGGAAGCCAAATCACAAGCCCGTCATTGGTTGGAGTATTTGGGGCTCGCCGACCGATTGGAGCACAAGCCTTTGGCCTTGTCGGGTGGGGAGCAGCAGCGCGTTTCCATTGCCCGTGCTTTGGTCAACAAACCTGCGGTGATTTTTGCCGATGAGCCCAGTGGTAACCTCGATTCTGAGAATGCGGCTAAAGTTCATGAGGCCTTCCAGAATTTGAAGCGAGATTTCAAACAAACCTTTGTAGTGGTGACCCACAACCAAGCCTGGGCCGAGGTCTGCGACCGGGAAATTCGGCTGCACGACGGTCGAGTTTTATCCTAAAGACCATGGCCGATTCAGGATCTCAACATCTTCAAACGGCCTTGGTGTTGCTTCAAAAACACTGGGGTTACAGCCAATTTCGTCCGGACCAGGTGCCGGTCGTTGAGGCCATTTTGCAGAAGAGAGACACCTTGGCCTTGTTGCCGACAGGCGGAGGAAAGAGCATCTGTTTTCAAGTTCCGGGGTTGTGTTTCGGGGAATTGACTTTGGTGGTCTCGCCTTTGATTGCCTTGATGAAAGACCAGGTGGAACAGCTCAAACGCCGAAACATTTCTGCTTTGTTTTTGCACTCGGGCATGTCTTGGCAACAGCAGCGTCTGGAAATGGAAAATGCGCTCAATGGGCACTATCGATTCCTCTATGTTGCACCTGAACGATTGGCTTCAATCTCGTTTCGGGAGTATTTGCCCCATCTCAAATTGTCATTGCTCGTTGTAGATGAGGCTCACTGTTTGTCCATGTGGGGCCAAGATTTTCGGCCGACTTACCGAAAAATACACGAATTGCGCAGCGAATTGGGGCTGAGAGTACCGATTGCAGCGTTTACAGCTTCGGCTCCAGAATGGATTCAGAACGACATCAAATCGGGCTTGGGTCTAGAGTCTCCATCCGTTGTGAACGGCAATTTCTTTCGGCCCAATTTGCGCTTTAAGGCTCGGGAAACGGAGAATCGATGGGATGAGTTGCTGTCGGAATTACAGGCTTTGGGCTATCCGCAAAAGCAGGAAACAGCGATTGTCTTTGCCAGTAGTCGAAAAGAGGTCCAAGAGGCTTCCTTGTTTTTGAAAGAAAAGGGTTACCCTGCTGAATTCTATCATGCTGGATTGACCCATGCACAGCGCTCTGACAGGCAACGATCCTTCATGAAGGGTTCGATTCCCATCATGGTCTGCACCAATGCCTTTGGAATGGGGGTAGACAAGCCCAATGTTCGATTGGTGTTTCATCTTTCCCCGCCTTCAAGCCCTGAAGATTATTACCAGGAAGCAGGTCGTGCCGGGCGCGATGGAAAACCGGCCGTTTGTGCCATGGTTTACTCTGTTGCTGATTTTGATTACCGCGCCAAATTGATTCATCGCCAATTTCCAGAAAGCAAAGTACTCAAAAGGCTGTACAATGCCGTGATGAATGCGGCCGGTATTTTGCCAGGTGCAGGACGTGAAACACATATTCCGTTGGACTTAGAGGCGATTTGCCAACGCTACAAATTGCCTGCTTATGAATCGCATTTTGGCATCAAAGCTTTGGAAAGTTTGGGTGCGTGGAGCCTCATGGAATCAGGGGTTTGGGGGTCGCGGATCACAATGAAATTCAAAGCCGAAGAGGTGTATGAATTCAAGGTGGCTCATGCCGAATTTGAAAACACCTTGGATGCTTTGATGAGAAATGTACCAGGGCTCTTTCAAGGCGAGCAAATCGTGTCTGAGCAACAGTTGTGCAAACGGGCTGCTTGCTCCGAATCGGAGTTCCGGCAACACTTGATGGCCTTGCACAACAGAGGGGTGCTCCTGTATCATCCTTCTCAGGGTGAGCAGCAACTGTGGTTGTTGGAAGAGAGGCACAGTCACCCCGAATGGGATATGAAGCCTCTGGTCGAACTCAAGAGACGCCGACTTGTGGCTATGAATGCAATGCAGGGCTACGGATCTTTTGCCGATTGCAGGGCTCAGTACTGGAACGACTATTTCCAGTCAAATTCACCCGCTTTTTCTGCCTGTGGTGTATGCGATAATTGCCAAAAGACCGAATCGCACAGTGATTGGCCTGAGTTTCGAGAATCTGTATCGAAAGGAGGGTTGTCCCGCCTGGAACTGCTGAGGGAATTGCCCCAAACCAGTCCTGAGCTGCTTGAAAATTGGATCAAAACAGGTTTGGAAGAGGGCTGGCTTATGGAAACCCGGGAACAGGGGCTATTTTTGGCACAGGGCCGTAGTGCCCCCGAACAAGCCCCACAGTGAAGCCTCGTATTTTGGTATTGCTCTCCAATGATTTGGTCTATGACCAGCGCATGAGCCGTATGGCTCAAGCTTGGACAGAGCAGGGCTATGCCGTTACGCTATTGGGCCGACGGCGTCGGCAATCTTCGGCTTTGGGAACTAAGCCCTACCGGCAGGTTCGCATGAGATTGCTGTTCGAATCGGGCAAGTTGTTTTACGTTGAACTGAATCTGCGCTTGTTCCTATACGGGTTGTTTGCCAGTTACGATGCCTTGTGTGGGGTCGATTTGGATTCCGCTCCGGCCGCCATGGCTTTGAAACGCCTGAGAAACAAGCCTTATGTGTACGACGCGCACGAACTGTTTCCTCATGTGCCTGAAGTCAGCAGAAGGCCTCGAATACAAGCTTTTTGGCAGTCGGTCCAAGATCGCGTGTTTCGCCGTTTTGATGCGGCCTATACGGTTGGATCAGCCATAGCTGACTATTTTGAAAAAATGTATGATCGCCCGGTTGGGGTCGTGCGTAATGCCCCTATTCGGGTAGGTGAGCCTAGCTATGAACCCGATGCCGAACGATTTGTCTTGTACCAAGGGGCTTTGAATGAGGGTAGGGGTTTGGAACCCCTGCTAGAGGCCGTTCAGCTCACAGGTTCAAAATTGGTTTTGGTGGGCGAGGGAGATTTGTCTGTCCGTTTGCGACAGCAAGTAGCTGATCGGGAATTGGGTTCTCAGGTCAGTTTCGCGGGTTTTGTACGCCCCGAAGATTTGCCCGCTTGGACCCGACGGTCCTATGTGGGATTCAACGTCTCGGAAAACCTAGGTTTGAGCTATTACCTATCGCTAAACAATAAGTTCTTTGATTACGTTCAAGTCGGATTGCCCTCTTTGATCAATGATTTTCCTGAGTATCAGGCTCTGGTGGCGGAATACGAAGTCGGAGTGCTTTTGGATGCTCAGCCCCATCAAATTGCAGCGCAACTCAAACGGGTCATGAACGACGACGCCTTTCATGCCTATATGCATCAAGAATGCTTGAAAGCCGCTAAAGAGTGGGTTTGGGCCCGAGAATCTCAAAAATTGGGCGAAATTTGGTCCCAGGTGTTGCCCTTGCCAAAATGAGTAAAAAGCGAGTCCATATCGTGTGCTTTGATCAGCCCTATCCTCCAAATTACGGCGGATCAATCGATATGTATTTTAAGCTCAAGGCCTTGGTCGATTTGGGCGCCGAGGTTGTGTTGCATGTGTTTTTGTACGACGGAAAAACCGCTTCCCCCGACTTGGATGCCCTTTGCTTGAAAACCTACTATTACGAGCGAAGACGTTTCAAAAATCCCTTTTTGGGTGACCTGCCTTACGTGGTGATTACCCGGGACGATGAACGTCTCTTGTACCGCCTTCGTCGCGACAAATACCCCGTATTGTTCGAGGGATTGCACTCGACCTTCTTTTTGAATCATTTTGACTTGAAGCAGCGCGTGAAAGTGGTCCGGGCCCACAACGTGGAGCACCATTATTACAGCGCTTTGGAAGAGGCAGAAGGGTCTTTTTTTAAAAAGTACTTCTTTCGCATCGAATCCGAGCGATTGAAAGCATGGGAGCCGGTATTGAAACACGCCCAAGCCATTGCCGCCATTTCTCCCTTGGAGACCCAATATTTCGAGGAGATGTACGGGAAGACCAGCTATGTGCCGGCATTTCACCCCAACTCCGATGTGCTGAGCCCAGTGGGCCGAGGGAAATTTGTGCTCTACCACGGCAATTTGGCCGTGCCTGAGAACAACCGAGCGGCCTTGTTTCTGGTCCGAGAAGTGTTCCCTCAAATATCCCACCCTTGTGTGATTGCTGGCAATCACCCGTCGGCCGAATTGCAGCAGGCCGTAGCCCGATACGATCACATTGAACTCAAGGCTAATATTGGCGCTAAGGAGGTCTTGGATTTGGTTTCAACCGCGCAGGTAAACGCCTTGGTGACCTTCCAATCGACGGGGATCAAGCTCAAATTGCTCAACGCCTTGCACCGAGGTCGCCATTGCGTGGTCAATGGCCCCATGATTGACGATACGGGGCTGGAGGAGTTGTGTGCCATTGGGCGAGATTCAACCGATTTGGTTCAAGCCATCAATGAATGCTGGACTCTTCCCTTTGAACAGGTTCAGATTGACTTGAGAAAAGAACGGCTGGGACAGCAGTTTGACAACCGAACGAACGCCTTGGTTTTGGCCGAATTATTGGGTTTGGAGCTCGGGGACTAAGCCCATTGTATACTGCAGGATTCACCCCTGTACACGGTGCATAAAGCCTCACTTTTCTCGCGCACGCGTGAGGTAGATTTGAAGCATGAGGATTGCTTTCCTTTCGTTGCTGGCCTTGGCTAGCTCAGTGGCGTTTGCTCAACAGCACGCAGTGAATCGTATGCCCGGGATGTTCCTGGATCGGGGTATGGAGTTGTATCAGGAAGGGCGCTACAACGCGGCTATTGCTCAGTTTGAGCATTATTTGGGTTCTGAATTGTCGGAGTCGCGATTGGATGAGGCTGAGTTCTATCTGGCCATGTCCAAGTTGAAAGCGGGGCATGTCGATGGAGAAGTGACCTTGTTGCAGTTTTTGGATCGTCATCCAGGTTCCATTCAGTCCAATGAGGCCAACCTGGCTTTGGGTGACTACGAATACGAGAAGCCTCGCTACCGCTCGGCCCTGCGCTACTACAAAGATGTTGATGCCGCAGCCCTGAGCCCCGATGATCGCAATCGCTTCGCTTTTCGCCGTTCCAACTGTTACCTCAGCGTGAGTGAATACGACAAGGCGGCCGAAGGGTTCAAGCCTTTGACCCAGACCGGTGGCGAATACAAAAACTTGGCACAGTACTACTACGCCTATGCCGAGTTGCGCAATCAGCACTACCAAGAGGCCATCGAAGCCTTCAAGGCAGTGAGAGATCTGGGCTATGCCCGAGTGTCGTTCTACATCGCTCAGATTTACTACCAGTTGGACAACTATCCATCGGCTCTGGCTGAGCTCGAAAAGCCCCAGAAAGGCGTGGATCGCAGCGAAGTAGAGATGTTGAAAGCCAAATGCAACTACCGTTTGCAGAACTACCCCAAGGCGGCCGAAGCCTTCTTGGCGGCTGAACCAAACCCTGAATCTCTGTCTACGGCCGAAAAGTACGAAATCGGGTATTCCCTGTATAAGTCGGGTTCGTTTACCGAGAGTTTGCCTTGGCTTCGCAAAGTGGCCGCACAAGGCGATTCGATCAGTCAAATGGCCAGTTTTAGCTTGGGTAATGCCCTACTGAAGCTGAAAAATTACCGCGAAGCTCAAACCGCATATGGTGAGGCATATCGCAGCGGATACAACAAAGAAATCGCTGAATTGGCCTTATTCAATCAAGCGAAATTGGCCGTTCAATTGTCCGATCCCAACAATATAGCCTTGCTGGACCGCTTTGTAAAGTTGTTTCCAAGCTCGGCCAATGCCAAGGAAGCCACCAAGCTGAAAGCGCGTTTGCTCTTGGAAACTGATTCCTACCGCGAAGCCGTCGCGCTCTTGGATCAGCTCGATAATTTGGATGCTCAGACCGAGATGTTGTATCAGCGTGTGACCCTTAACCGCGGCAAAGAATTATACAAAGCCCGCGACTTCAGTCAAGCCATTGAATTGTTTGAAAAATGCTCGTCTAAGAAGGCCGACAAGGCCATGGCGGCTGAGTCTCGCTTTTGGATAGCTGAAGCCAACGGTCAAATGGGGAATGTAGCCGAATCTCAAAACTCCTACCTCAAGTTCTTGGATATGAGCGGGGCCTCTGACGTTTTAGAATACGCCTACGCCTACTACGGATTGGGTTATATCTCTTACAAAGACAAGTTGTACACCAGAGCCGCACAGTACTTTGACAGTTTTACTGACCGCGTCTCCAAAGGCCGATACGACGAGCGTTTGGTACAAGACGCCTATTTGCGATCAGGTGATTGCCACTTCATGGCCAAAGAATTGGATGAGGCCTTGAAAGCCTATGCCTATGTAACAGGTAAACGTGGTGCAGATGCCGACTACGCCCTGTTTCAGAGCTCGCTGATTTACGGATTGAAAGGAAATGCCGAAGAGAAAATCACGACCCTAAAGCGCTTGACCAACGAATACAATGGTTCTCGCTTTTTGGTAGATGCGTACAGTGAATTGGCCGCCGAATATATGATTTTGGACCAACCCAATCAGGCAGTCACGTATTTGGAATATGTGGTTCAACAATTCCCCAACAACTTGGCCGCCAGCCGAGCCTATTCTACACTGGGACGTTTGTATTACAACCAAGAGCGCATCGAAGATGCCGTGAACGCCTACACCCAGTTGTACGACAAATACCCCGGTACTCCCGAGGCCAAAGCAGCGGCTCAAATGGTCAAGGGTATTTACCAGGAAACCGGCCGTGCTCCTGAGTACGTCAAATGGGCCAAAACCCGCGGGGGTATTCGCTTCAGCGAACAGGATAGCTTGTTGTACGAGACGGCCTATGCTTTATACGAGAAATCTCAATACCAACAAGCCATCAATAGCTTCGAGTCTTATTTGAAGGAGCAGGAGAGCGGTGCTTTTGTGATCAACGCCAACTATTTCAAGGCTATTTGCCACGAGACCTTGGGTCAGCCAGCCAATGCCTTGGTGCACTATAAAAAGGTGGCAAAATCTAGCAGTGTGGATTACAAGGAAGACGCTTTGTTGGCCACCTTGAAAATCCTGGGTAATGACGCTAAATGCGAGGACATTGTGGAATACGTGGTCGAACTAGAGGCGATTACCAAATCTCGCGATACCCGCACCCAAACGTGGACTTCGCTCTTGTATTGCTACCAAAAGTTGGGCAAGACCGAAGAACTCGAGTTGTTGGCCCGCAAAGTGATGGACGATCCTGGCGTGAGCGGCGATTTGCGCACGGAGTCAGAATTGATCTTGGCCAAGTCGCACATGCGCTTGGGTAAGACCGAAATGGCGACAGCAGCCTTGGAATCCATTTTGGGCAAAGATGACAACCGCTTTGCCGCTGAGGCTCAATTTCGTCTGGGGGAATTGTATTACAACATCGACAGCTTGGAGCTTTGCAAAGAGGCTTGTTACGCAGTGTTGGACCGATTCAACGGTTACGATTACTGGGTGGGTAAGGCCTTGATTCTGTTGGGCGACGCTTTTTTGAAAGAGGGCGATGAGTTTAATGCTCAGGCTACTTGGAATGTGGTCATTGAGAGCTTCGGTTCTTCTGAACTGGCTGAAGAGGCCCAGCGCAAGGTGCAGGCCTTGGGCAAGCCTTAAGATTTCCGGGACCACTGGGGCCCGGAGAGTATAAAAAAAGCCCGGATGCGCAGCAGCCGGGCTTTTTCTTGGTCTATTAGATTTAGAGCAAATTCAAAATGGCAGAGCCCATTCGGTATCCTTCGCAATACAATTCGATGGAGTATTGTCCAGAAGTCAAATTTTGAACGGGTTTCCAAATAGTGGCGGGAACCACTTTGGCTTCACTTTCAAATACCGTGCTCACTTTGTAGGTGTAACGGCTTGATTTATCCAAATAGTCAAAGGTTCCCCCTTCGTTTCCTTTCGACATAGTTACACCCTCAGGACTGGTGATTTTTACGTAAATGGTTCGCTCTCCGGGTTGTGCAAAATTGTTGTCGGCAATACTAAAGCTAATGCGGAAAGCTTCGACATCTTTGGCGCGAACGGTTCCAGTTTCTTTACCGGTTAACCATTTTTTCTTCAGGGTTTCAATTTTTAAGTCAGCGCTTTGCAACCGTTCGGCAAAACTTTTCAATACACGTCCTTGTTTGGCCAGCGCGTCATTTTCTGTATTTAGCGTACTAACTTCTTCTTTCAATTCTTCATTTCGTGCTACCAATTCAGAATTTTCTTTTTCCAATTCTGCTATTCGGTTGCGCAAATCCAACAACTGAGTATTTAACTCTTCGATGGTGCTTTGACTGAGCTTGGTGTCGCTCTTGATGCGGGCCACCAACTTCATGATTTCGTTTTTCTTGGCGACCAACTCGGCAGAAATGGTTTTGTTATTTTCGGCCAGGGTCAAGCTATCAGCACGGTATTGGTCAATTAGCAATTGTGCTTGCATCAGGGCTTCTTCTTTGCCCGTCAATTCAGCGGTCAATTCGTTGTTGCTGACTGTGAGTGCTTCTTGTTTGGTGTTGCCCGTTTGCCATAGGTAGGCGAGCCCCACATTCAAAAGCAAGAGAATGGCGATAATGAAATAAAGCAGGGTCTTGCTGTTGTTTTTCTCTTGATTGTTTTGCATACTGGTTTTTCGATTTTTCCTTTGTGTTAAGTATCAAATATCT
>Ga0222713_10003686_pt1 | contig 15739 bp, 47 predicted proteins | sample C33_649DmetaG_FD_165061 | JGI IMG/M metagenome (GOLD analysis project Ga0222713, IMG submission 165061) | Estuarine water microbial communities from San Francisco Bay, California, United States - C33_649D | ecosystem: Environmental > Aquatic > Marine > Unclassified | place: USA: California...
CCAGTCATCATAATCACTATCATTACGAATTTGTGCATGAATTTCGTTTTGATGAAAGAAATCATGCTTTTTAGGAGTTAGATCGTCACTTGCGATCTCACGAAGCATCTTTTGCTTGTGAATTTTAGTTTCCCAACCATATTCACTTGCCAAATATTCAGTTCCCCACTGATTTTTCATGAAATTTTCATCTTTATCGACTTTTTTAGTCATTTTTTTGCTCCTGATTGACTAAATCAGAACTTTTTACGGGGTTGCTATCCCGAATTTCCGTTACTTCGTACATAAAATCATCTGAGGTTTCAATTTTACGTCGATTTTCAACTGAATATTCGGTCATATCAATCTCATAACCTGGATTTTTGGTAATTCTGTCCTTTGTCCATGCATCATCATACCATAAAATCTTATTATTTGGGTATGCATAGAAGTTGCCGTTGTCCATTTTGAAAAAGTGAGCACATTTATGCTCTGGTGTCTCACTAAAATTAGTATTCAGAGTTGATTTTGACTCCCATGACCAATCAAGAGTGAACATGTAAGTTCCTTCATTTTTTTCTCCCTTATAATTGATCAATTCAGCACGTAAGTTAGCCATTCTTGAACGTACTTGGACATCAATATAAGGAGAAAAACAATCCCACCACATACACTCTTCTAACTCTGGAACTGGTGCATCAGGTTTCCAACAAAATGCATGAATTGGTCTTCGTGTCCAATTCACCCCGTTCTCTAGAAATGCTTCAAAGAGGGGTACATGCTTCTCTAAGGACGCTACAGAGTGTACGTCGCATAAAGTTACATCTCCATGACCTTTTTTATGATTATATAGAAATTCGTTACGAATATAGCAAGTAATTGTCGGAAGGTTGTGATTCAGGTATGCCAATCTCTTTCTCCTGGAAAATAATAGTCAACCAACTCTTCATTTTTTTGTATATCACGTATTGCATATAAAGAACCAGTATCTTTATTATAAGCAACATTTGGTGAGTGTGAATGGTTGATATAATATTGGGGTCCTATCTTATTTAAGTCACAATCAATCCAAAATCCATTATCATCATAATAAGTTAATGTTTCAATTCTAGATTTAATTTCTGGATTAATATCAGACCATGATACTTTATATGATACATCTGCTTTGAATATACAAGTATCTTTAGAAATATCTACTAAAGCAAAAACACCCACCCCGTCACAGACTTTGCTGGGAGCGAGATAGGTGAGTAGTTCTAGATTGTAAGGAATCATCCTTTACCTTGTCCTCTGTAACGCTTCTTTCGTCCATTACGAGAGGTTGCACTAAGTAGTGTACGAGATGAACGTCCTTGACGAGTTTTCTTTGGTGCTCCTGGTTCAAAGAGAGTTTTATTAGATCCGCCTTTTGCCATTTAGATTTTCTCCAATTCGATTAATTCTGGTTCAATAAGTTCTCCCGAGAAAAACGATTCTGAGAGATCTTGAAGAACCTCAGTACAATCTTCTGCACTGAGGTCCATATAGATTTTACGTCCCTTGTATATAATATTATACCGAGTTTCGTCCATCAGATAATACGAGTCTTTTCGTGCCCAACGCGAATACGAGGATCGCACCAAATCTCAAAGCCTTGTTCTTTAGCATCAAGACAGAATGAAACGTCCTCACCACACATATCCTGAACGCTACCAGATTCAAAGACTTGCATCTTAGGAGCAAACCAAGGATATTCAAGATTCTCAAAGACACCCTTCTTAATCAGTACCCAACCAAAACCAGTGTAATCAACTGTGAAAGGCTTTCTGCGCTTTGAGATTGAATCAACGGTTTCATGATTCATCACACCACCATTCTTGCGGAAGTCATCTTCTTCTAACCAGTGTGCGACAGAGGTTGTGTGTCCATCTTCTGTAGCATACCAACCTGCGGTAATCTCACGTTCAGTGCCATCTTCACTCAGAGCAAGATCACAGAGTTGCCAGAACTTGTTTGAGTCAAAGACAATATCCGAGTCAATCCAGAGTTGATAATCATACTCAAGTTTCCCGTCCCAAGGAATTTGCTTTGGACCTCTGAGAACATTTGCACCAAGACACTTACAACGTGCAAAATTAACCATCGATGAGTAATCTTGTGAAATTTGAATACTCATTCCATTCTGTACAAGATCAAAGCAAAGCTGTACAAATGCTTTCAGAAAGATAAACGAACATCCTCTGCCAGGTAAGCAGAAGACAATCGATTTCCCTTTCATTCTTGCTTTGATTGCATCAATATCCCAATCTTCAGTTTTCTTTGGGGGTGCAACAGTTTTAACAGTAAATCCTTTTGCCATAAAGTTTAATAAACCTTCAATGTCAATTTTAACAGTCTATATATGCTTTTGTCAATATGAAGAGTGTAGCATTGCCTCTTTATTAATCAGCAACTCCTCATATGACAAATCTTCAATACTATAGTCAGTTTTCATAATACCAACCATATTATTGAGTGTTCTCCATGTTGTTTGAAATTCTTCTTCTTTCACTGAATGAAATAAACATCTATCCTTTGCATAGATGTGATAAATCTTTTCCATATAAAAAATATTTTTCCGGAAATTTTCTACGGGGGCGATAAAACACCTCTGCATTATATATACCCTTCCGGAAATTTTTTATTTGTGTGATATATCGTTCGCGTTTTGTCACCTCTGTAGGTTAGGGTAGTTTGGGTTTTTTATAACCGCAACGCCGCCCGCCACGATATAAACGAACCGCGCAAATACTGCCCATCCACGCATACACGAATAACGCACGAATAAGGGGGCAGAGTATAACGAACTGCCCCCACGGTTAGTATCAGAAAGCGATAGGATCTGCAGTGGGTTCGTTGATAGAAACCTCGGAAGATTCCTCTGCGATAATTACATCAAGAATCGACAGAATCTCGCTGCCAGTGTTACCTTGTGCCAGGAGAGAAAGCATCATCGACTTGGACATGTTCAGAAGAAAAGTGTAGGGAACTGTGTGGTGGGTAGTTTATAGTCTTGCCCAGGACTGTTTGTATCAGTTAAGAACCATACCTTCAGTGAACGGAACTGTTACACCGTTATCTGATACAAACCACTCGAAGTTTTTTTGATAAACACGGGCACCTTTTCCATGCTTACTCAGTATAGCATTGAAGCGAGACTTTGTGAGGGGTGTATAATACCCACAAGTGTACAATTCGACGAACGTATCACCAATGGTTGCAATATGATTGCCGTGCAGATATACATACGACGCATCACGTTCGGGAGAATAGAGAACAGAAGTGTTGCTATTCTTCCAATCCTGAGACTTAAGAATTGCGGTGTTCATCTGCTCTTCGATGATACGCATGACAGGAAAGTGTTGTGGGGTTTGTGTTGATGAATCCCTCACCAACAAGAGTAGAATACCAGATCTAAAGTGCTGTGCTCATTTATTGTGCCACCTCTACATCTGTCACATCGCTAATCTTATGAGCAAGAAGTTCAATGCGATTGTAGAAGGAAACCGTGAGAGCATAAAGTTTATCAAACATACCAGTACGGTTGTTGATAAACAGCACTGCACGTTGAGCATAAGCAATCAGTTGCTCTTTGCCACCAGACTGATACCATTGTGCTGCCTTGTTGTAGATAAACTGTGCAGCGCCAACAATGATACCAAGAACAGTGGCAGAAACTAACAGGAATTGAACAAACAGTTTCTGATAGTTTACCTTGGTAAATTGCACCAGGAGAGCATCAGCGGGGGGAAAACCGATGGTGTTGTTCATGGGAAGAATGTGTGGTGAGTTTGTAGAGTGTTTCTCAACCACATGAATACAATATCAGATTTTGATTCCTGTGCTCATTTATTGTGCCACTAATACTTGTGGCACATATTCTTTATAACAACTCACCATCTGTCAGGTGTACTTAAGTCTTCAACGTATGCTTCACACTTTTCCGCAGGTTCCAGTTTGAATAACTTTTCCCAGTCAATCTGGTGCGGATCAAAGTCAGGAAACGCAGAGATGTCCAGAGTGATTCTATAACGAACCTTCTGTGCTTGTTGATAGGCAACTGACATAAGTGTGCTCCGTTGGTGTTCTTGTGTAAGTCTAAGATACCTGGGAATTATTGTCAACGTCCTGGTGGATATTTATGAGGGTGCTGTGTATTTTTGTGAGGGGATTGTGGGGATTTTGTGACGCTGGGGGACTTGACATTTTGGCGGAGTGCTGATACAATGCACGCTAAGATAACGACTCCCAGACACATTTAATTGACTATAAGTATCGGCACCTGGACACATTTAATTGACTATAAGTATCACCCCCTCAGATACACTTAAAACAACACTTATTCTCAACAATACACCTAATTGATTCTCAATAAACTATACTTATTGAGAATGATTTAAAATACTCGTTTATATTTAAAAATACATTTTTAATTGATTTTAATACCTTTTTAACCTTATTCTACTCTTTTTCGCTATCATTTACCAGATTTAAGATTGCTTCTTTGACTCTTGCATCCTTCTGTTTGTTTGCTACATTTACGATACGATTTCTTCTCATTTCATCAGATGCTTTCTTTGCTTCTTCCAGTGTTACATAACAATCAACATATTTTGCTTTCTTATCACGATTGATTGTGCTAGAACGTAACACATACTTTTTCAATCTTTGATTGTAATGAACACCGCGAACTCCGTGCATGTTTTTCTTACTAAAAAGTTCATTCACTTCTTTATCAACGAACACACATTTGTCTGGTGAATAGACTTTATTACCTGGAAAAAGCATGTCCTTATCTAACTCTTTTCCTTCCCAATCTTGAGACATCATCCACATCTTAAAATTAGAAAAGAGACGCCATTCTTCACATACACTACAACCAATGTACGATTGATTCTTTACATGAAAATTGGAAGAATAACATCTTCTCAACATCTGTTTCCATTTACGATAATATAAACAATTCATCACTACATAATCGGCGTCGTTGATACCAACACCATACACAATTCCTTTCTTTTTCATAACAGTTTTTGAGAACATTATAGCATAAAAAAGAGGGGATAATCAGTCCCCTCTCAATGTGTCAAAACATCAATCATAAGCAGTTTTATGTCATACTCAGGACAAGAACATTTTATATCAAACAAGAGATGCAGGTGAACCACAAGAACGATAGAAATCTATCATTCGATTTGCTTCATCAAGTGTAGAGAATGTTTGTGTTCTCCACTGTTGTTGATACGGTGTGAAGTAGCGAATCGTGAACATCATTCAATCAGGCAAAGTTAAATGCAGTTTCAATCAACTTTTGACGCAGTTGTTCTACATCATGTTCTACCATTTCAGACACTTCGTTGAGATCTTCATGGAAGTCAATCAGTGACAGAAATACAGACAACTCTTGTGAAGTGAACATTTCAGTTACCGAAGAAAGAATCGAACTCATCAGCAACAAAATCAATCAATTCATCAGTTGCATTAACATCAAACACTTCACAAACCCAATCAACAGTATCATTCAAATCAGTGTGATTGTTGCACATGAAGTCACGCAATGCAGGAGCAATTTGTGATTCGAAGTCCATGTCGGTTTTGTTGTTTTCGACTTTTATAGAATACATGATTTTGGATGCTGTGCTCTTTTATTGTGACAGTTTTACGAGTGGCACATGCTGTTAGTTTCGACGTGAAAGTTCTGCAATAAGTTGATTCAAATACTCATCACCTTCTGGTGTCTTTAATAGTGCTGCATCTGCAATCTCAAAGGATAAATCAGAATCATCAAGTTCAGTCAATTCTTCTACAGAATAGAAACCATAATCAGTCATCATTTTTCTCCACGTCTTTTGTCACTTGAGTGAGAACTTTTGCAGTGAACTTTTCAAGGATTGGTTCATCATCCTCTGTATAGAGTTTGTCACACCAATCATTGAACAATCCCTCATTCAGATAAGACAAATCATCAAGTTGTTGTTCAATACAACGAATCAGTTGTTCTTGAGTTTTAGTCACAATTCAATCTCCAAACAGTTGTGCATTTTCTTCTGGTGTGATGTTTGTAACTTCACTCTCCAGAATCTCAATCTTGAACATATCAAGCAACTGATAAAGTGCTTGTTCAAGCATTAATGGATTGACGGAATCTTTGTCAACAGTGATAGAAATGGTTGAGGTGTTCATGATTCTGGTTCGATGAAATTAGCAACAGTGTGAAGAACTTGTGCTGTTGAATAACGAACAGCAGGAGAAACAACTAAACAAACAACAAACACAAGTGCAAAGACTTTCATTTGTTTATACTTCATCGAATCCAAGTTGTTGACATTGTGTGACGCATGTTGTGCCCAAGAAACTTAGCACCCCATTCATCAAATCGAAACCAGGATTGTAGATTAAACAAACCAGGAACTTCGTTACACTCTTTCAGTGCTTTCTTGGGCATCCAGAGTGTATGATGTGTGTTGAATACTGATCGAAACTGAATTGCTTTTTCAGTCTCTTTAATGATCTCAACATCGAGAACATTAAAGTGGTGACGACGACCCAGATTGATGAGAATGTGTGTGTCAGTCATGGGTGAAATCCCTTGAACTTCTATACAATACATCAATTCGGGCACCGTGCTTATTTACTGTGCCACCTCTTCAACTGTCCACATTCTTTACTTCTTCCACCAATTCTTGCAACTCATCATCTTCATAATAGTGCGACAGTTCTTCCATCAATTCACTCTCATTATAGTCGTTCATGTTATCAACAATCGTGTCAATGGCAAAAGCACACAAATCGCGCATGTCCATGTTATCAACAACTCGCGCTGCGTAGAGTTGAGTCAGTTTGTAGATTTGATCTTGAGTAAGTGTCATTTTGCTTGTTGGATTAGGAAGGGAAATCATTTCAGAATGTGGCGATAATCAATCGACTTGATACACCAACCAGTTGCACATGTGATTTCTTCAACTAGATCGTCTTCATCACATGCTTCCCAGATTTGTCCTACAGTTTCATTCACGACTTCTTCCTGAAGTTGAGGGGAAAGTGTACCAAAATCATCCTCAAAATCAAACTCAATTTGTGTTACTTGAAATTGCATTTTATGCACCAATCACAGAAACTTCAATTTTTTTGATGTTTAGTCCACAGAGTTGATTGTAGACTCGTTCTTGAATCGCAGAACATTTTTCTTTTGAACGTTCATACCAAATGGTACAACAACCATCGGCAGTTTGAACATAGATTCGGATGTCTTTCATCGCTTGCAAAGAAAATAAAGAACAATGATTGAACCGATGAGTACAGTTGACATCAGCAAGCACCTGCCATCCAATTATACTCTTGCACCGAATCAATGTTATCACCAGTCAAAAGATAACCACTGGCAAGACGCTCATTCACTTCATGAATTGCATCTTTTTTGGTGATACATTTGCGAGAGATTGTATCAATACCCTTCCAAGAAAGAATCTTGAGAGTATAGTTGGAACAATCCTGAATAGGATAGAAACCTACAATCATTGTTCCATCTTTGGATTGAAGTGTTGGAAACTCAATCATGGGTGAAATCCCTTGAACTTCTTAAGAATACACGGTTTTGAGCACAGTGCTCATACCTTGTGACAGTTCTTCAAGTGTCACAACAGATGCCTGGAGACTGTATTCACGAAGTAATTGTTTATACGAACCCCATGCACTTCTTCCATGTATTGTTCATAAAGTCTTTCTTCTTGTTCTCTTGCTTCAATCTCGTGTGGTTGATACCAATACTCATACTTTTCAACTGGTTCTTTACAATAACACATTTTCCCACGACGAAGTTGCAGTGAACCCATCACCCACTGGCGAAGATGAGTCAATTCATGCAAAAGAGTTTTTATATACAACTCTTCGTCCATATGAGTATTCAATTCAATCAAAAAGTGTCGTGGACGCCTAGAATCATCATCCACGAAATCACAATACCCATAAACACCTTCTCGATTCAATCCACGATGTAAGATTTCCACCCCAATTTTGTGTCGGGGCAGAAACTTATTCATAAACCAAGAGGTAACATTCTCACAGAGGAGTTTGCGATAACCGTATCCAGAATGTTGAAAGTAAGACATTGCCCCCAGTGCAAAAACCAAATGAAAGATGAAACAAAGATGAGTTTATGTGTTGTTGTCATCGCAGATACAGATAACCACCACTCCAATCACACTTCTCAAACATCAATTCACGAGATTCAATAATCAAAACATTGTAACGCTCACCTTTTGCAGGTGCTTTGATGCTAGCAGGTTTGTAGACAGAACCAGTCTTCTTATCAATGAAAGCATGAATAGAATCACGGCGATCGCCAATGTGCATGAACACTTTATGATACTTGCTACCAGAAGAATCCAGAGAGTAGTGATAACCGTCAGGAGCATCTTGCTGGAGAGCATCACACAACATCATGCCATACTTAACAATGTTAAGTTGAATTGTGTTCTTTGCATCTTGTTGTGCAACGTAGTCAGCGAAAGCAGTAGTCATTTGCGTGAATTGCTTTGACTTTTATAGAATACACGAAAAAGGGCACAGCAACCATACACTGTGCCACTTTCTCAACTGTCACCATGTACCACGTTGGATGTGGATTTTTTTGATTTCTTGATAAATGAAACTACGAAGTTTAGGTTCGGTAGTGTTATCAAGAGCATAATACAGTCGATTCAAATACTCATCTTGTGTTGCACCAATGTTACCATTTCCACCCAATTCATTGAGTGAAGAACCTGCCTTAGATTTGGCACGTCCAAAGTTGCCAGTGATGTTACCTTGTGTGCGAAGTTTAGGACGGATCTTTGAGAGATTAGAGTAAGTCACTTGAAAATTGCGTTCACTCCTATCACTTTTGCCTTAGGATTTCGTGCAAGTGCTGTGACTCTTGCATCCTGATAGTTTGCTGCTTCTACAGTTTCGGTGAATACTTTTCCACCAACGTATAACTTAACTTCGATTTTCATAGGTAAAGTGAATTTTGTTGATACAATTCTTCCATAGACTTTACATTTTTGAATCCATTATAAGGATTCTGTTTCTTGTAAAGATTTTTTCCTACAGTATCAACCCATTGATGAAATTGCAATCTTTCGGGATGATACATTGGTAATGTAGAAATGTTTTTCATAGTGTTTGAAACTCCTGTGCTTCTTTGATGTTAGAATCGTAATACTTTCGCATGATTGTGTTAATCACAGGATACCATGGTTCATTACCACTAGGATACCCACATTCTTGTGCTTGACGTAAGAAATGCAAGATGCAGGTTTCTTCATTCTTGGTAAGATTTACGCGGTTGAGAGTGTAACCAGTAGTCATTTGATTAACCATAGGTTGAAAGATACTCCTCAAGAGTGAAGTGTTCGTCTGTGCCAGTTTCTGATACTAACTCCTCATAAGACAATCCGTTAATCATCTCCAGGTATTCTTCAGGAGTTGGATCTTCATCTGGATCGAAATCATCATGACAAAGAAACAAATACTCTTGATAAAGTGCTTCAATAAGTTGTTCTCTTGTTGGTGACATAATCAAGCAGGAAGAATACAGAAAGTGCCGCACCAATGACGAACCCAGTTAAGAGTTTCGTGGTAAGATGTGCGGGGATTGCTCATCTCCATCGTAGAACCATTGCGGGGATTGTGTGCAACAGCAACAAAGAGATTGTCACACTCTTTATCAGTGATTTGCTCAATCCACATTTGATTGACTTTACCTTCCTTCCAATCGGTGTGGTAGGAGTAGATTTCGGAAACAATCATTGATTGGTGGAATGACTCAACGAAGTCAGTATAGGGGTGTTAGAGGCGCTTCTGGAGCGCCTGGTGGACAGTTCAGTGACTGTCCCGAATCTTGTGAAGAATAATAATTTGTGCTGCTCCTAGACTATATGCTAGGAGCACTAAGATTCCAGTAATCATCACCACTCATCGCTCTCAATTACTTGCGAAAAAAGAACACCAATGTTCTTGCAGAATTGTTCTGCAACTTCTTCAAGTGTTGCGCTACGATCGTCTTCCAAATCGTTAGCATCCACGCAAAACTCTACCATGTCGAAACCATTAGGAATCCAATGAGTAGAATCAGTAGGAAGAAAGAACTCCACACCAACTTCAATGAAAGTAGGATTGGTGGTGTGTTGAATGAAGGAAACAGTCATTGGTGTTGTTTGTCTCAACATCAATACAATACACGGTTTTGAGCACTGTGCTCATACCGTGTGCCAGTTATTTGACTGTCACATTATGACTGTGGATGTCTAATATGTGTGTCAGATGTTGAGAAATCTCTTTTCTTACCTTTATTTGCTTGGAATCCGTGAGATTTGTAGAACTTTGCTAGTTTTTCTTTCTTTCCAGGATCAGGATCTTGATTTAATGTAATTTTCTTACCAGTTTTGTCTGCATACTTGCTTAATCCTTTCATCACTCTGGTTCCTATACCTTTTCCCTGTTTATCGGGAGGAACCCATAACTGATTCACACGAATGTTACCAGTCTTTTCACTATGAGAAGTGTCAACATTTACACCACGGTGTTTTCTACCATATGCTTTTGCTATTTTATTCAAAACCTCTTTGGGTGGTTTTGCTTCTTTTGCTTCTGCAATGAACTGCGTAAATGTTTTCATTTATTTCATGCCTTTTGCCTTTTTAACGATTGCAACACGTTCTTGTCCAGTTCTTCCTTGAAACTGTGGTTGATTTAACTTACCTTTGCGAATGTCTTTTGCATCCTTATTCATCTCATCTCTGTCTCTGTGTGCTGCTCTTCTAGAAATATCTCCAGTATGAAGAGAAGAATTTGGAATTGCTACTCCTGCATAACCTTGTCTTGCAGTTCTTACTTGTCTTTTTTGTGCAACAGAAAGTCCAGCATCTGATTTTGCCTCATCAATTTCATGTTCTTCTTTATTCAAATGTGATGCCGCTCTGTAACCAGAATGTCCTGCTAGATAATTCTGCCATGCTTTTGTATTTGCTTTTCTATCAGAAGCAGTTACAATCATTCTAGTATCTTTTGGTTCTTTCTTTTCACCACCATAAACTACTGCTTCAGCAATCGCAATGAACTCTCCAAAAGTTCTTGCTTTTGTTTGATACTTTGCCATTTTACAAATACTTTTTTAGATATTTATCAACTCCATTGTTTAGAGAGAACAAAGTTTTGATGAGAAAACTCCTCACGATTCACAATCTTGTAACTTCCAAACTCATTGTGCATCACAAAACCTTCATGATCGCTAATTCTCCCAGCAATTTCGCATTGAATGTCAGTGTCAGATTCAATGTAGAAAAACATGTCCATCTTGATAGACTCAATCAGTTTCCACAATCGCAGCAGGTTAATGTCAACATCATAATTTTCTGCAATTTCATGCTCATCTACTTCCTTACCCTCGCGGATGTAGGAATTGATGACTTTTTTGAGTTCTTTTGCTTGCTTATCATTCACGAAGGTACAAAGAGTGCTCATTTGTTTAGCAAACTTGCAGAAATCATGAATGTCATCACGATGGGGACAGATTTCTGCTTCAGGTTGCACCCACTTGACATCTAGAGTATCAACAAACTTTTTAGTCAGAGGTTGTGCAACAGCAAACCTCAGAATGTTTTTGTGGATTTTATGCAATTCTTTTGCGTTCTTTTGTTGCCATTCAGTCAATGTATAGTAAGTATGAGGAGCAACAACAATCTGTTGAGTTACCTTCTCCGAGAACCTGTAAGTAATCGTATTGGGGCGAAAAGTATCCACACCACCAAACCCAATAAAATCACCTTGAACAATCCCGTTTGTACGAGGAAGATAATCCAAGGCAGCGTGAAGAATGTCAGCAACATTGCCAACATGATTATTGTCAATGTCGCTATGCGTTTCATTGATTTTGATTTTTACTTTGTTGAAGACACTTTTAGTGCCGACGAAGAAATTACCAGTTGCGGGATTTGTACCCCATACAATCGCAGGAGCACCATCAATTTTCACACTGACATGAGAATCAGCAGTGAACCAATCAAGAACAGAAAGATTGCCCGTCAGGATAGAATCTTCGGGATGTTCGATGTGCTTGTTTTGCATTGGTGTTTCAGTCACAGGTTCATCATAAAGCAAAAAAGGGAACGTGGAGGTTCCCTTGTGACAGTTCTTTAATTGTCCTCTTTCAGTTTGTCTTGAGCAGATTTGCTTACTTTACACACCATGTCGTTGTCGTAGAAATACTTTACACGTTCACGACGAGCAGCAATCAAAAGATTGTATTCTTCTTGCTGTTGTTTGGTAAAAACAAAATCTTGCCTTCTCCAAGCATCTTTCAATTCACGAAGATGAGGCAGAACATTTACAGTGTCAGTCATTCCGAAATGTACTCCAAATAGCAGTAACCAATTTGTTTGCGTCCTTGATGAGTTGTGGTGTCAGTTTCTACTACACCTTCACTTTCAAGTTTTTTAATGCGACGATCTGTTGCAGTATTCAGTTTTGTAATCCAGAATCCTTTTTCGACGGTAAATGTCATTTCAGTAATCGTAGTTGGAGTTCAGGTAAGAGTCAAAAGATTTGTTTTCATCTTCGACTTCATCAAAGAGTCCATCGTAAGATGCTTCTGCAAAGTCAAAACCAGCAGATTCTTCAATTTGGAAATCATCAAAGGAGTTCATTAGGTGTTCCTTAACTGAACAAATACAATATACAGACAATTTGGGTGCTTGTGTGAGATCAGTGGACAGTTTTCTAACTGTCCTTAAGTTCTCTTTTTATTTCTCTTTTAAGTTCTTCTCTTTCCGATTCTTTTTCCTTTCGTTCTTGTTGTGCAGCATGATAACCTGCAACACGTTCTCTCTGAGATGCCATCTGATCTTGTTGTCTTTGTCTTAATTCTCTACGTCTCGTCTCAATATCTTCAAAAAATTGTTGAAGTGTTTTCATTTTCTTTTTTGAAGATATTTATGTTACAAGTATTTTAATATCCTTAGCACCTTTTTCTTTTACAAAGTGCTCCCAGAAAATAGCATCATCAATTTTCAAGAATGTTGCTTGTTGACAAGAATAACCCTTCTTTTTGGGTTTGAGATAAGTCACTTGGTACATAAGATCCATCAATCATAAAGTAGATTTTAGTTTCATCATTCCAGTGTCTAATTGCATTAGCAACAATGAAACAGTTAGTGATAAAAATAGACAGAAACATGACAAGACGGATAAGAGCAATCCTATCCGCCTCTGTATTATCTTTACTTGCTTTTTCACCTAATGCTTTAGCAAGCAATCGCCAAACACTTTTCCTCTTCTTCATGGATTGATTGTCTTGATTTAACATATTCCAATTGTTTCCACTGATCCTTGTAACAAACCACAAGCAATCGTTCGTTTGTATGAATAGGGCAGCACTCAAGATTTACTTCATTTTTTGGTCGAACATTGTGCTCGATAGTGATATACTCATCACATTTGAAATAAACCCATCCTTCAACACCTTTAGTCCATACAACAAAATCATTGACTTGTGGATCGTATTGTGTCATACAAAGAACGCATCTAGTGGGGACTGCTTTATCGGCATCGCGGTATAATTTCGCGTATCCTTGATATTTACACAAGCACCGATTGTACTACTATTGATGGGGGAGAAATATTCTCCCGTTTTGGATTTCCAAAATCCCCAGATTGTTCTGGTTGTTTTGCCGTTATTGTAATCAAACTTACGATGGCAACGCAACCAAATAGAAATTGTTCCTTTTTTGAACTCATCAAACTCATAAGAATAACCCTCTGGTGGATGATGTGGAAAATCAGCAATCATAAAATCTGTCTCTCGACATGTATTTGATTTGCTCTTGGAGTTTGATGATTTCACGCTGTTGTTCAGTAATCTTGTTTTGCAAATAAGTAATGCGATCTTGATACTGCTGTTTAAGATTAAACTCTAAACGATTCAGTGAAGTGTCAATCATCAGGTTGTAAAGGATTCAATAACACCAGAATCTACATCTCCAGCAAGAGCAAATGTAGTAGAAACAAGAATGTTTTCTTTCAGATTGCTATAGTATTTCTCATAGAAATTACCATTATCATCTGCAGAAATCAAATCAAAACATTCGTCATCATCTTCTGCAATTACATTCCAAACACCACCATATTCACTTGCAGGAAAGGGAACATAATGTTGAACGATGTAGAGAAACTTTTGTGCCATTGTTATTTGTAAATTACCTCTTAAGTTTAGTTGTTATCGTACTCTTTGTCAATCGCATCATCAGCATCAGATGCAACTGAAAGTAGAGAAAATCCAATGGTTAGAATAACTCCAACACCAATACCAAGAATAAAAGTCATTAGTAAAACTCCGCTAAAAAATACTCAACTGTAACTTCGTGTTTTGCTGCTTCTGCTTCAACTTCTTTCCAGAAGTCCTCTGCTACTTTATCCATTTCTGCTTGTTTGATAAGATCACGGAGTCGTTGTGGAATCATTTGGATTTCTCCCTAAGTTGTGCTTCTTCGCGTGGGTACATTACCTTGAAGTAATATACCATAAGTGATGATACAAATGCAACTAATGCTGTGTAGATTGCAATAGCAAGTGCGATGCTCATTGTTGTTGATGATAGTAAGAATCAAACATTCGTTGATCTCGCTGGATTAGAAAGACATTCCAACCAAGAATAAAAGCAAGTCCAAGTAATCCAGAGATCACATATTTGCGGTTGGTGTTAGTCATACTGCAAGTGCTCCAGAGGGGATTTCAACAACTTCGGGGAGTTTGCTATCATCAAACTGGTGCATGTTGTAGCACACCCATTCACCATTACGGAAGACATAGGCATACTCTTCGCTGTTATCGGGGAGCAGGTATTCTGCAAGGTCAACATCAAGGCGAGGAGGAGTATCTTCACCGCGCTGAGAGTAGTATTGAGGATCATAAACTCCCTTCACACCAGTATCATCCCAACGCTCATCAGTCCAGCAGGAGGACATATCACCACCATCAATCAGTTCGGCAGCAAGAGAACGAGCGTTGTAATGTGTGGACAGAATACGACCCAACCATTCAGGATAACCATCCCAATGATGATAGGCAGAAAGAATAGAACCGTCAGAGAGTTCAATACCGATTCGTGAGCGGGTTGACATCAGTGCTTTGGTTGATTACTTCGTAAGTATAGGGTCTCCTAAGACCCCTGCGAGGGTCTATGGGACACTTCTCCAAGTGTCCTCAATACAATAAACTCTCCAAAGCATTTACATTAGATTCCACCTTAACTTCTGGATATTTGATGATAATCAATTCTGTCTTTTTACCTCTACGACTGACATCACCCGCCATCTGGTAATCAAACTCCAGATAACGAAACTCAGTCCAATCCTTGTAGAGTTCTTTAAGGTAATCCGTGTTGTCATAAGACATCACAAACCCACCATCATGTTGCTTCAAGACATCCGCGAGTTTGTCATGATTGAATCCTTCATGAGTGCTTCCATCAATACCATAATAGTATGATGTTGTCTTGTAATATGGTGGATCAAGATATATGAAATCATTCTTGTGCTTTGGTATGGTCTCAAAGCAATCTCCAAAGGAAAATGAGAAGTTTGGATTGTAGAATCCTGCAAGTTTAATCAAACTTGCGGCACAAAGATTCTTTCTTGATGATTCAGATGTGTGTCCAAGATCTCCACTAAATGCACATTTGATAGAAATATAAAAAGACCATGCTCGG
>Ga0222713_10003688_pt1 | contig 15733 bp, 14 predicted proteins | sample C33_649DmetaG_FD_165061 | JGI IMG/M metagenome (GOLD analysis project Ga0222713, IMG submission 165061) | Estuarine water microbial communities from San Francisco Bay, California, United States - C33_649D | ecosystem: Environmental > Aquatic > Marine > Unclassified | place: USA: California...
CCATCATATAAACTAATGAACGCTTACCTGGATCACAACCAACAATATTTCTTTCTTTCAAAGTATCCAATTGTTCCTTTGATAAATCCTCAATATTGTAGACCAGAAAAATATGTATCCAAGAAAAACAATACACGAAAAATCAAGAAGAATTATTTATGAGTTCTTATATAAAATGGGCGTTTTAAATGAGAAAAGGTGTAAATAAAAAAATAATTAAAATTTAACAGTTATCCTGATAAAATGCGTTAGAATACATCATTTGCCGTATCTAAATAGCAAGTTTTAAACAAATTTGAGGTAGATAAATATGGGTCAATATTGGATGCCGGTCTTCTATCTTCAAAGTATCCACACTTATCTCTAATGACTTGGTTTGGAATTCTAATTGACGTATTTCGTGTTCCAACCCCCCAAGTAAATTTATCATACTTGGATGTCTCGTGAATACCAGTTAATCTTAACTCATTGTTATTTCCATAAAGCTTCATAATATCATTGGGGTTTTTACTTAGACAATTTATACAGCGATGTATTTCTTCTATTCCGCCATCATGACAACGAGTTATATACGTGCTGAAATTAATGTGACATCCTGAACCATTAATATCTTTATTTGGTTTAGGATGATAATTAATTGTTGTTTCATATTTTTCAGAAATTCTCTCTAATAAATATCTAGCAATTACTAATTGGTCTGCCGCTAGAATACCTTCACATGGACCAATCTGAAATTCCCATTGGTAATTTTCTACTTCTGAGTTAATTCCTGAGATTTGAAGTCCTGATTCAATACATGCGTTCATATGTTCTTCGACAATAATTCTTTCAATTTTGTTAATAGCTTTTCCGCAATAATGAAAACCATCCGTTTCATTTTTAGTTTTGCCAGCCATTTCCATAAAATATTCTTGTTCTAACCCAAACCAAGGTTTATATTCACCACCTTTTTTAAATATATTATTTGCCATATATCTATGATTTGTTGGTGTCGGGTTATTGCTTGAATCATATGTATCACATAAAACAAGATAATTATAACTATTAACATTATTCAATTTTCTTATTGGGTCTTTTAAAATAAAACACGGCTTTAATATGATTTCAGTATCACCATTACTATCTGCTTGCCATGTCGAAGAACCATCATAGTTCCATTCTGGAACACATGCAATATCAAAAGATACAACACCAGATACAACCTTTGTTTTTGACCTTATTTCACCCTTTCCCCCGACCCAAATGTATTCTAATAAAGTATTAGCTTGATTATTCTCCATATAATATATAAATTATTTTTTTACTAAATATTACTAAATATTACTAAATATTACTAAATAAAAAAATATTGATAGTAGATAAACGTGTTAAACCTAACTCAAAAGATAATATTTTCTAAATCTTTTACACGCCAATATTCAAATGCGCCTCCCGGAATAGGTCTCTTAATAATAAATGGAATTTTATTTTCCCTAAGCTCCAATTCTGCAATTAAATAACCATCAATAATATTTTCTGGAACTTTAACAAGTGGTTTTGCGCCAAGTTCAATTTGTTTAGCTCTTTGACCTAAAATACGAGCTTTTTCGTACTTACTCAAATATGGCAACGTTCGGTGTAATGGATCAATAATAATATTATTTTCGTCTCTAATAACGGTTGCTAGTTTTGCGACCTCATCGCTATTATGATTTAAACATTCAGGATGAAACTCATTAATGTAATTTTTATCAACCTCGCCGTCAAATTTTTGCAAATAATTTTCTTCGTATTCATCATCATCATCATCATCATCATCATCATCATCAACGATTAATTGTGTGGTTTTATTTGGTTTAGTAACATTGACAGGAGATGTTTTTTCGATGGCTTGACCGTCTTCGTCAATTTCTATGTCACTATCATCAGAATCATCCTGGTCTTTTTCTAAAGATGCGTCATCTTTTATGTTAGTGTTATTAATAATATCAAAATCTGCGTCACCTTCAACACCCCCAACTTGTTCTTCATCGTCATCACCATCTTCTGAATCATCTACTTCAGAGTCTTCTTCTTCATATCCACCAAATTGTTTGGCATGATTAATAAGGGCGGGTTTCACAATTTTCTTAGTTGAAACAATATTTTCAACACTCTTTTCTTCAACACTCTCGTCGTCGCTTTGAGAACCATCAAAATTGCTGTCGTCGTCACTCATTGTTAATATATTAACTAAATATACTTTTAAATTTTAATTTCAATTTTTTGTTTAAAATTTAAACAATTAAACAATTACTTTGTTTTGCCGGTAAATCCGCTTGTTTGCTGATTAATAAAAAATATTATAATTTAATAATATGAATACTTATTAGTTTCAATAATTAAAATAGTTCAATTATATAAGCGTCAACGAATGAATGACTGTGATATATGTGGCTGATATGCAAAATTTAATATTATATTTAACTATGTTCATTAATTTTCCAAACAGTATTACAAGCATCATTTGTGCATAAATACACGAATTTAATATTACTATCGTCATAGCGAATATAAATAATTTCTCTTTCTACTCCTTCTTTATTTGTAGGACAAGTTGGATTAGGGCAATGAATATTATTAATACGAGGAAGGGTAGGGTCTAATTTAGTATATTTATTGATTATATGATTATACGATTGTTCTGTTTTCTTAATTTGATTTTTTGAGACACACCCATTTTGTGCGGCGAGCAATGAATCTTCATTGCCACATTTACGACAATAATAGACAAGTTTATTAGGGTCATCCGCGTTAATACGGATGTAATACATGTTTGAACATACATTACAGAAGTGCATCTTATATAATATGACTACAAATTATATTTATATTATAATTTCAATTTTAAATTATTATACAAATAAAATTAAGATGATGTTTCCAAATCAACATATTGCTTAGTTTCTTGTAATTTAGATATAATATATTTATAATCGATGACAACATTCATAGAATAAAATCTAGTATTAATAACTTGGGGTTCCGAAAACTTTTCAGTCAATTGTTTATTAGCAAAATCTAATAACGTATTGTAATTGTTATTAAATTTTTCTTTAATAAAAGAATAAAAATTATCAAAAAAAGGTTGATAAACGCCATTTTTCTTAGTTACAATATCACACACAGCGATATTAATGTTTGAAAACTCAATAATATCAGTATAATTTGTCATATCTTTATTTGTATTATCGACCCCGGGCTCATTTAAAAGTGGCTCTGGACATAATAGAGTACATAATGTTAAAAGAACGGTAGAAATAGTTTGACACGATGTCCATTGGTCCCCTCTCCAAGTATTCAAGAGGGAAATACAAACTTTTCCACAACAGTATAAATTTGGATTGAACCGTATATTATTTCCATTTGTGCAATATTTAACTTTGGGGGGACTATGAGGATAATCATGTGGATAATTAAATTCAAAAAAATAGAACCCACTAAAATATGGTGTATCGGACGGTCCGACTATCATAGCATACCCTTTCATCATATCAGTGTCATCGTGTATATAATAAATTCCTTGGTCGGTGAGAGAATTTTGAATAATTTGTCTCACGTCTTTAAGCAATCGTTGTATTGTTTCTTTTCCAATAAAAGTTGTCATATATTTACAATATGATTTTAGGTTTAAATGTGTTTTTTAAATATAAAATTTAACTAGTTTTATATAACTATGTTATATAATATTTATTTATTAAATAAAAAAAATGAAATAGAAAAATGTTAATATATTATATTAACAATGAATAATACAATGGCGTCCACGTGTCAAATTAAAGATCTAAATGAATTCTTAGCAAAGCATAGTGCTAAGAATGTTAGTAATTCTAACAGTTCATTAGGTATTTCTCATACAAGAATACCAGATAAAGAGTTACAAATATATGCTGGTGCCTATATTATTCCAAAAGAAGATTTAACAGACTTTTATGGTCTATATTATGAATATGTTTTTGAAAAGAAAAGAAAAGAATATTTGACCGAAAAACAATTGGAAAGCGGTGGACCACTAGTTGTCGATTTTGACTTCAGGTATAATCACGATGTTGTAGAACGAAAACATACAAGAGAGCACGTTAGAGATATGATTTGTGTCTATTTGGATGAACTTAAGGAATGTTTTATATTTGATGAAAGTAATCAATTTTCAATTTATATTTTTGAAAAACCTAACGTAAATAGGTTGTCAAACGGTACTTTGACAAAAGATGGAATTCATATGGTGATAGGAATTCAGGTTGATCATATTATCCAGATGATGATTCGGGATAAAATGATTACATCTTTGCCTGAATATATGGACTTACCTCTTATAAACAATTGGGAATCTGTATTAGACGAAGGTATCAGTAAAGGAACTACAAATTGGCAGTTATTTGGCTCACGAAAACCAGGCAACGAAGCATACGAATTAACTCATCACTATGTGGTTACTTATGATAAAGCCGATGGTAATTTTATGATGGACGAACGTAAGGTAACAGATTTTAATCTTAAACGTGATTTTGCAAAATTATCAGTCCAATATGACGGACATCCTAGGTTTGAAATGAACCCAAAAATTTCCGAAGCTTATAATAAACGGTGTGAATCTAAAAATTACAAGATTAAAAAACCACCTAGTAAAACTAAAATGAATATTATTGTGGAAGATGATAATAATGAAGAAAATGAATACATATCGATTAACGATATAGTAAACCAAGAAACATTGGAAAAAGCGGTCGATAATATGATTAAAAATTTACGTGCAGACGAGTACGAAATCAGAGAAACACATGAATACACCCAAGCTCTTCCGGGAAAATATTACGAGCCTGGGTCTCATCTTATTAATAGACAAGTTGCGTTTGCTTTAAAACATACATCTGATAAATTATTCTTGTCTTGGGTTATGCTTAGAAGTAAAGCAAGCGATTTTGAATATAATACTATTCCTGGATTATATCTCGATTGGAAGAAATTTCACAAGGCAAATAATGAAGGGAGAAGTATTACTAGGCGCTCGATTATGTATTGGGTATTGAAAGACAATTTTGAAGCGTATGAATTAATTAAAAAACGAACTATTGATTATTATTTTGAACAAGCAATTGAAACTTCCGCAGAATATGATTATGCGATCATTTTACATCATATGTTTAAAGATGAATATATTTGCGTTAGTTATGATAAACGAGGATGTTGGCATCGTTTTAAAAATCACAGATGGGTCACAGACAAAGGTCTTAGTTTAAGAGAAAAAATATCAAAAGATATGTATAATTTGTTTGCGTCAAAAGCTGAACAATATGAATCCGAAATGAACGAATATTCTGAGGATGATCCGCGTCGTGAAATGTTTAGAAAGAAAATACTTCACATTCATAAAAGTAAAATTACTTTGAAGAAAACTACATCAAAAGACCATATTCTTCGTGAAGCGGCGGAAATATTCTTTGACGACCATTTTGTTCGCAACATGGATAGTAATAAATATTTACTATGTTTTAATAATGGAGTGGTTGATTTCAAAACTAAAACTTTTAGAGATGGTCAACCAGATGATTATATCACCAAAACTACTAGAATTGACTATATTCCTCATGATGAAACAAATCCAGAGTGGAAGAAAACATCAGAAGAATTGAACAAATTTATGCATACTTTATTTCCGATTGAGGATTTGAATAGATATATGTGGGACCATTTAGCGTCTTGCTTGATTGGAACTAATCAAAATCAAACGTTTAATGTATATCATGGAAGCGGTTCTAATGGAAAATCTTTGCTCGCTGATTTGATGTCAGCAACTTTGGGTGATTTAAAAGGCACCGTTCCAATTACTCTTGTTACAGATGTTAGAGGTAAAATTGGGGGAACTTCTGACGAAGTATTAAAACTTAAAGGAATTAGATATGCTGTTATGCAGGAGCCGTCAAAAGGTGTCAAACTTAATGAGGGTATTATGAAAGAGCTTACTGGTGGTGACCCTATTCAAGCAAGAGGTTTATATTCTGAATCAGAAATTTTCGATCCTCAATTTAAGCTGGTAGTGTGCACTAATAATTTATTCGACGTTGACAGTAATGATGATGGTACTTGGAGAAGAATTAGAAAATGTTCGTTTCCATCTAAGTTTGTTGATAAAGATGAACATTACGAAGATGATACGCCATATGTTTTTCCAAAGGATAAAAATTTAAATGAAAAACTACATAAATTCGCTCCTATATTTGCAAGTATGTTGGTTCGCCGTGCGTTCGAAACAAATGGTAATGTGATAGATTGTGATACTGTTCTAGAAGCATCTAAAAAGTATAGAAATGGACAAGACCACATTGCGGCCTTTATTGTTGATAGAATTAGAAAGACCAACGACCCTAAGGCTAAACCACTTAAGAAAGCTTCAATTTTGGAAGAATTTAAACTATGGTTTCAACAAGATCAAGGCTCTAAAAAGGTTCCAAAGAGTGAAGAATTGTGTGAATATATGAACAAGAGGTTCGGGCAATTTAATACTAAACTAAAGGGATGGACCGGCATAGAATTTATTAGAGACGAAGAAGAAGAACCAGATGTAATTGATTCCGTTTAAAATATTTAATGCTTTAATTAAATTTAAATATTTTATGAATAAATATTTTTGGGCAACAATCCAAATAACCAGTATACTATAAATATTATTTTACCAAGTATCCACGTTGAAATAAAAGGTAGAATTAAAAAGATAACTACTACAAATATTTTTTTATTTAAACTACTTTGAGATGGATAAATTAGAGAGAAAATTATAAGACATAATACAACAATTATGTAAATTATCCATAATATATAATAATAATATGAATTTAAGATATCGATTTGTTGATCTTCGTAATAGGTTTTTCTCTCATTTGTCAAAATGTCATTTGTATCTTCTTTTATTTTTTTGTAAAGAACACTATTCTCCCTCTTATATTTTCTATCTAAATCTACAATATTATTAAAATTTATTAAAAGACCATTATATGTATCTAATTGTGATTTAATTTTGGTGATTTCCTCCTGATAAGTTTGTTTAAATTGTTGTCCAATTAAATTAGCCGCATTTTGAATTTCTTCTTCAATAATTTCATTATACCCATTTTGCCCTGATACATATGTATAGTAATTTTTCTTTGCTACTTGAAATTCTGGTTCGGCTAAAGTTAAATTGGATTGGGCGTTTAAATACTTATCCTTAAGTTGTTGTTCGGTTTTTTGTTTTTGACATTCGGCATCACAAGAAATAGCTTTTGTTGCTTTATCTAAAAACGAATTAAATCCATTTAAATCAAAATTATTATTCTTCATATTACTATATTATATAATTAAAAAAATTTTAACTATTAAAAGCTTTGGGTTCTCTTAAATCATACTGAATTTTATTATTTCCTTGTTGTTGTTTTGTTAATATATTATTAATAAAATTTTCTGTAGATGTAGAGGTAGAGGTAGAGGTAGAGGTAGAGGTAGATGTAGAGGTAGATGTAGAGGACACACACTGGTTCATACTAGCATCATATGTTAAACCAGTCGAACAACAAGCATCACCAACACAACTTCCATAGGTTTCATTTGTTGTTTCACTAACCCAAGGATCATTAGTGGTAGTAGTTGACGTACTCGTTGATGTGTTATTCGGATTAAAATACCAATCGTATTCTTGATAATTCATGTTATCGCGTGTAATTATAGACGCAAAACGTATCCAGAAAAAATAACCACCTATTAAACCAATAATTACTAATAAAATATTATAAATAATATTAGGTAAAATTCCTTTGTTATTCAATAAACCTAAAATAATAACGGGAAGCAACGTAAAAATTACGATTTTCATCAGTTGACTATGCTCTACATATTTATCTCCGTAATATGCATTAATTTCAACAAGCCGAATTTTATTATTTTTTTCCTCCTCTAAAATTTCTAGTCGTTTTTTTGCCTTATTTAATTCGCTTTCAACTATTCCAATAGCAATAACTTCTTGCTTTAATGAACCAACTGATGTATTTAAAGCATTTTCAAAATAATTATTAACACCGCTTAAAGTTTGATATAAATTAATACGCATATTTGAAAGTTGATTCATTTTTTCAACTACTTTTTGTTGTTGCTGAGGAGTCATATTCGGATTTGTTTCTAAACTATTAAATAGTTGTTGTTCCATTTGTTGCAAAGATTGGATATCATTCAGAATTTGCTCGTTATTTTCTTGAACATTTGGTAATCCAGACATATTATATAAAATATAATAATATTATTATATTTTATTTTTATTGATTTATTCATTGCTTATTTTTTAACTATATTCATAGATATTAATACTACCCCTGCTGCCAAAATACTCCAAAATAAGTATTCATAGTTTTTTTGAAGAACAATCAAATCACTATCTTCAAGTATATTTTGCAATCCACCTGTTGTAACTCCTGCGACATTTGTTATTTCTTGGTTTGTAGTTTTTATATCTTCAAGATATTCGCTAATTCCTGAATTGTTTTTCTCTCCTTGTAAATTTGCCGTTGTAGAACCTTTTCCAAATTGTCCTGTTAAATTTTTAATTTGATTGGACAATAAATTTAATTTTGTTTGTAGCTGATCTAATTGGTTTTTTTCAACACTATTCACATTAGCCAACCCATATTCACTATTAAGGTCACCTCCATTTTCATAACCACCATATTTTATTGTATCTATAGTTGATGTATTTTGTGTTACTCCAATTGGTGGCGAAGATGGTATTACATTTCTTATATAAGTATCAATACCGTTAGCACTAGTAATATTTCCATATATTGTATTATTTTTAGGATAGCACGTATTATCAGTAAATACAAACCCTGCACAATCTGAATTTGTATTACACGAGGATTGACACGATTGGAGTGTCCCTCCACTATAAGTAGCACCATCTATATTTCCCTGTGAAGCGTTGGAATTATTTATCGTAGTATAAGTATTGGAATATGTTTGATTAGTAGTCGGATAAGTGTGTATTTCCGAATTTGCGTCAATGAAAGCTAATTGTCCCATATTTCCAGGAATGGCAACTTTGCCAATATCGTAAGCAGCATTTGCTAGTAACCCGCCTCCAGTTTTACCATCACTCATTTTTTGGCAGTTTGAAACCATTTGGTATGCATAAAGAACTAGATTACCGTCTGATTGCATTACCAACGCAATTTTTCCATCAGTTGAACCAATAAAATCTCCTGGTGCCAATGTTCCGCTACTTGGCATCCAGTTTTGACCATATTTGCCTTTTGACGCAGATACTTTTGGATTGGCGTCTTGTTGCTTACCCTTCGTTTTAGATGACCACATAACACCCTGATTATCATGTGGACCCGACCCTCTACATATAACCATATTACCATTATCGTGTAATATTAAATAGCAAACACCACCCTGAGATAAATTGTCTGTAGAGTAAAGAGCATTAGCATCCGTACCGCCAAGAGGATAATTGCAATTTGTCGATACTCCATTTAATTGTCCGGATTCTAAATCATTAAACCCCAAACACCGTTTAATCATCGTAGTTCCATTTATTGTTCTTTCTGGACCTCCTGCCAATCCAACATAATTATATCCTTGATTTGTAGCTTCGTCAATACAGTCATTTTGGGAATACTGCCAATTGTTTCCTATTTGAGGTAAATTTTTAGGATCGTTAAATTTATAACACCCTATATATGGATTTAGTTGAGTAGTAACATCACTCGACGCGGGGGTTGAAAATACGGAAGTTCCACTTGAATTTAATACTTGTAATTGACCCGTATTCGCTACTAAAGTAGATGTATTGCCTGATTGACCAGAAGTTTTTGAAGACCATAATACTATCATTTTACTAGGAGTTGTCGCATTACCATATTGACTTATTACTGGACTACTATTTGAAACTGCACAATAACCAGTTGAACTTTCAGTATTCACATTTTGAAGAGAAAAATATTGATACCCGTTTTGAATCGCAGCCTGCATACAATCATTATATGTATAAGTACCAGATGATGCACCTGAACCTGATAAACTGACATTTTGAACGGCAGTTGATTGGTTTCCGCTCGTATTTGTACCTGTAAAATATAAATTATAACTTTGTGTAGTTGGTACGGTAAATGTTGTTGAATATGTTGTCCAAGAATTTACAGTCGGAGTTAAATTATAAATTGTACTTATATATGCATTTAAATTTGTATATAACTGAATATTTATTGGATTACTTCCACACGCATAAAAGGTTAATGTATAATTTACACCAGTGCTTAAATTTACTAATGTATTGATATATTGTTCATTTTGTATACTAACACATTGATAGCCATTTGGGTATGGTATTGGGAAACCCCACGATTTTGAATTATTAATTAAGCAGGCACCATTAAAATACCAACCAGGAACCTCTGAAGAACTGGTAATACATTTATAACTATTATTTACTAAAACAGGCTCACTAAAGTTTCCATTTTGTATAGAAACATCTGTAGAAGCAGGAGAACCACCTATAAACGTCATATTGTCATTATTAGGACTACTAGCATAACAACCCATATATGAAGCGGTTGTTCCTTTAGGTAAAAGTTGATTAACAAATACATTAGAACCTTCGTTTCCAAAACTTTGACCTTCCTCAACATCTGTACCTATTACTAAAGGATGATTAGTTGGTAGTTGTATTCCTGGGGTAGAATACGATTTTTTCCAGGGAATTTTTAATTCAACCTGTACTGATTGTGGAATATTTAAACTTTGCCATATTTCAGTAGAAGGAATCAATTTAACTACTCCTTGATTTGTAACATAACATACTTGTCCAGTACTAAAACTAACCGTCTTGTTTAAATATGGATTGTTCGGGTTTACTCTATTTATATAGCCACTAACATTACTTGATAATTTTTCTGCTAAATTTTCATATTCTTGTAAAGTATTTTTATATTCGGTTCTTAAGTTATCTATCGTTTGTTGTTGATTTGAAAAATCATTATTACTAATGATTTTATTTGTCTGGGACGTTAATCCATTTTCACTAAGACCAGTAAACCCTTCCCTCTTTTCTACGTTTTCTTCTAAACTTTTAAATATTTTATTTTGGTATTTTTTAAATTTTGTTCCTTGAATTAATGCTGGCGATTGACTAGTTTTATTAATGTTATATCTATTATCTTTATTATCAACAATTTTAATCATGCTATTAATATATAATAATAAATAATAAATATCTAATAACTAATATCTAATATCTAATATCTAATAATTAATAACTAATTATTAATTATTAATATCTAATAATTAATAATTAATAACTAATAAAGAGAATTTTTAATTACAAAATTTATACCAACTACTAATAGTATTATTGCAAATAATATATAATAGGTAGACGCTTTAAAATGTCCTCCACTTTGTATTGTCTGTCCTACTGAAAGTCCGGATGATGATATTTTAATTGTTAAAACTACAACAGCAATTGCTAATATAACTAATAAGATGTAAGTATTATAATTTTGAGTAATTTTTATTTGAGTCACATTTTCTGTTGTATCTAAAGTGTCATATTCTTCCAACAATTTTATAATATTCTCTCTTTCGATTTCTAATTCTTTATAATTTTCAATTAATTCTTGTGTTTGTTTATTATTTTCACTTTCAACCTCATTGTATACCGGCTGACTTGATGTTATTTTATGGGTAATCTCTGTATTGACGGCCAATAATTGATTGTTTAAATCATTCATATTCATTAATAATAGTTTACCCTTGGGAATAATAGCGTAACTGTCGTTTGATGCCGGAATTATAGGTGAATCTCCAATTCTAAGATTACAATTACCTGAAACAAATGTTGCTCCAGTGCAACTTGAACTTGTATAACAATCTGCCTCACATTCTTGAAGGGTTGTCGCGGTACTTTGTCCGGCACTTCCTGTTCCAATATAAGACATTCCCGAAATTGATGTTATAGGTGGTTTGACATCAGGATTTGTTTGTTGAGCTTCTACATTTAAGTAATTTATATAGTCAGTCAGTGCTTGTTTATACTGAATTAAAAGATTGCTATGTTTTTGCTGTAAATTTTCTAAATTCATTGTTATAGAAGTTAAATTATTTGTGGAATAATTGTTAGTATTCATATATAATATTAAGAAAACATATTAATGATGTCTCTTGTAAAATAAAAATACTATTGTAGTTACACATATATATGCTAATAATCGATAATCTTTAATTTCCGGGTTATCATCGTTACCACTATCGGTTTCAAATGAATTAGTAATTTTTAATTTATTTTCATTTCTCTCTAAACTAGTCTTTTTACATATATTTTTAATTGAATTTTTAGTACACTTACTACAGTAGTCAAATAAAGATTTGTTAGTTACAGATACTACTGGTATTTTAGGTGTATATAATAAGGAAAGCATTTGAATATTAAAAATACATTAAAATTTAAGTTTAAACTTATTGTTTTTTAAATGTTAAACCAATTGTAATAATACATATTATAGTGCTTAATCCTAATGCCCAATTACGTAAATATCTTTCATCGTAAATTTGAGTATAATCATCGATCATTTCTGAAGCAACACTTGTTTTATTTTCCGCGACACCTAATTTTATTTTTAATTCTCTATTTTTAACTCTTTCTTTTTTAATCTGAATATCAAAAGCGATCATTGCTTTATTTATCCTTTCAATATTCACTTGCACATCATTAGACATAGAAAATAATTTAGATTGTATTTGGTTTAATCCAGCCACCATATTTGCGTATTGTTGTTGGTATTCTTGATTCGCAGGATTCATTTTAGATATTACATAAATTTTTTTAAATTCATCTAAAAGCAAATCAACCGTTCCATTTAGTTCATTTAAGTTTTCATTAAATTGTTCGGGTTTCACAAAATTATTATTTACATATTCATTTTCCATTAATATATATTTATATAATTAATTTTATCTTTTGGGTTATCTCTTCTTATAATTTACACAAAACTTTAAAATTTATATTACACTTTATAAATTAAAACGTCAGTTTTTACACCTTTTCACATTTAAAACGCTGATTTTAAAATTGATTTAAATATTATTCTATTAACTATATAATATCTATTAACTATATAATAAATAGAATAATGTGTAAAGAACACGGGTGTAAAAAACAACCAGTATTTAATGTAGAAGGTGAAAAACAAGGATTGTATTGTTCAACTCATAAAAAAGATAATATGATAGATATTAAAAACAAAACTTGTATTCACGAAGGGTGTAAAATTAGACCAACATTTAATGTAGAAGGTGAAAAACAAGCATTGTATTGTTCAACTCATAAATTGGAAAAAATGATTAATGTGAAAAGCAAAACTTGTATTCACGAAGGGTGTAAAAAACAACCAGCATTTAATGTAGAAGGTGAAAAACAAGGATTGTATTGTTCAACTCATAAAAAAGATAATATGGTAAATGTGAAAAATAAAACTTGTATTCACGAAGGGTGTAAAAAACAACCAGTATTTAATGTAGAAGGTGAAAAACAAGGATTATATTGTTCAACTCATAAAAAAGATAATATGATAGATATTAAAAACAAAACTTGTAAAAGCGAATGGTGTTTAACATATGTTGGCGATAAATACGACGGTTATTGTCTATTTTGTTATATGAACTTGTTTCCAGATAAACCTGTTTCACGTAATTATAAAACGAAAGAATATTCCGTTGTAGAATATATAAAAAATAAGTTTCCAACTTTGAACTGGATAGCAGACAAAAAAATAAACGGAGGTTGTTCCAAACGCCGTCCAGATTTGTTATTGGATTTGCTTTATCAAATAGTAATTATAGAAGTAGATGAAAATCAGCATACAGATTATGATTGTAGTTGCGAAAATAAACGGATGATGGAATTGTCGCAAGATTTAGGTCATAGACCCATAATATTTATAAGATTTAATCCAGATGATTACGAAAAAGATGGAATAACTATAACTTCGTGCTGGGGTCAAAACAATAAAGGGATATGCGTTATAAAGAAATCCAAAGTAGTTGAATGGACCCACAGGTTAAATGTATTAGAAAATCATATCAATTACTGGATAAACCCAATAAATACAACAAACAAAACAATTGAAACAATTCAGTTATTTTATGATATCTAAAATCGGTATTAAAAACGTCAGTTTTTTAAAATGGATATCTCGTTTTCTTGAGTTTTTATTATATTTTCAATAAATGGCGATATATTATTTTCTTTTTCTAATAATTTTTTACTCATATGAATTGCCATTGAATGATGTGGTATCATACCTAATTTATATTGTGTTTCTGTTATTAGAAATTGATTTCTAATACACAATATACTAACTATTACCAACGATAAACCTGTAAAAACACCAATTCTTTCTTGATAAACCAATCCCATAAATAAAAACATCCATCCAGTCATTAGAAATGTCATATAAACATCATTTAAACTAAATCTTATATCATCTAATTTATCTGCCCATACATTCATAGTTGAAAACAAACCGGATAAAATCATTATAAAAAACATAATAGTGTAATGGTTTGTTTTTAAATGATTTGTTGTTAAATGTTTCATTATATTTATAATTATATAATATAAAAAATAGTAGTATGAAATGTTAAAGGCTGTAAATAATTTATGTACAAAATCTGTAATAACTACTAGTAATAGATGTCTTACTTGGTCTTAAAATATGACAAACTTGACCTGGTCTTAGTCCAATTGCTCGTGCGACTGGGTCAAATCTTGAAATATCAGGAAATTGTATTTTATCAGTGATATTATATCGTGTCATAATATTTTTAACTTCTTCTTCGCTAATTATATTATGTTCAGGAACTAATATATGTTTTAATATATTAAATTGTAGACATTTAATGCTCTCGACTACTATAAAAATTCCATCACGTTCCCAAATATCTTTCAATTCGTTAATCAACGTTTCATTAGCGTTGTCTTTAACAATAATATAAAGAGTATCTTGTTTTTTAAGAGTTTCGCTAAGGATATATAAATCGTCAATCATTTCTTGAATATTTGCGGGTCTAATACTTTTTGCTAAATAATAGCGAATATAAATTTTTTTATTTCCGGATGCTTTTCCAGAACTAGTCTCTGGCTTCTCTTCTAAAAGCATATCTAATTGATTATTTTGCTTCATAGCGTTAATTTCACTTACGCTAAAATTTGCATAACCAGTAACATCAAACCCTTGTCTATCCATAAGTTCTAAAACATTTTTTCTGGATTGATAAATTTGTGAAATGAGAACATTTGTGTTAGTAGTTACCATATTATATTATATTATATTCATAATGTAATATTTTTAATTCAATTTTATTTAAATTGTAATTTTAACATCATATTTAAGTAGTTATAACTTAATTATTCTCTGGCGACAATTCAATTATTTTTGTTGGTTCTTCGTTACTTTCTAAGGTAGAAATCTGTTTTTTTTCTAAAGGAACTTCTAAAGGAACTTCTAAAATAGAAGAAGATACGGTTGGAGTATAAGATTGTTCTGGCGGTGGCGAATTAGAAGGCGACTTAGGTTCATATTGAGTTGGCTGTTGTACGTTTGGTTGAGATGCGTTGAAATTATCTTGCGGTGGCGAATTAGAAGGCGACTTAGGTTCATATTGGGTTGGCTGTTGTACGTTTGGTTGAGATGCG
>Ga0222713_10003689_pt1 | contig 15725 bp, 19 predicted proteins | sample C33_649DmetaG_FD_165061 | JGI IMG/M metagenome (GOLD analysis project Ga0222713, IMG submission 165061) | Estuarine water microbial communities from San Francisco Bay, California, United States - C33_649D | ecosystem: Environmental > Aquatic > Marine > Unclassified | place: USA: California...
TTACCCAATCTTCACTCATGCTTTTAACCAATCCATCATTTGTTGTACTTCTAAAGATAACTCATTTTTCGGTTTAAGTACACCGTTTTTTCTGTTTATTTTCGCCGCTAACTTTTTTGCTTGTTCCATATGATATGTATTCGCTCTCTTAGTATACTGAATTCCATTCAAATGATCGAGCTCATGTTGAAACACACGAGCAGTGATACCGTCGAACTTCTTCGTTTCTGTCGTTCCATCAGGACGCGTGAAGCGAACCTTGATAAACTTTGGGCGCTTGATCTTGACGAAGAGGTTAGGATAGCTTAAGCATCCTTCTTCGAGTGTCACCATCTCAGAAGATACGTCGATGATCTTCGGATTGATCACACCGATCACATTCTCTGCTCGTAGTACAAACATACGAGTACGTACACCAATCTGATTGGCCGAGAGTCCCATGCCTTCAGCATCGATCATCGTCTCAGCAAGATCGTTGTAGAGTTCGACTGGATTCACGATAGGATTATCGAAGTCAAACTTCGGCATCTCTTCTTTCAGGATCGGATCCGTATGCATTAAGATGTCTTTGATCATTTAATAATCCTGCTATAATCTAGTTTTGTCATTCTATTAATTGCTGTATGATACTTTTTCAAAAGTATGAGTTCATTTTTCAAGAAGTGCTGGCACCAATACTGCTTGCCATCTTTCTCTTCGATCCATTGGTTCATGCTGCGATCCTACTAAAGTTTTTATGTTTCTCGAACTTGATTACGCTATGGAACTTATCATAGAGCTGATCGCCTTTGTGGCTAATCACAAAGGTGTTCGTATCTTGTGTCAAGCCTTCGAGGATCTTCATGAATTCTTCTGTTCCTCCGACGTCGAGCGACGAGTCGAAGACTTCATCCATGAGGAGAAGGTTGGTCGAAGCAGAATTACGGAGCTTAGCAATAGCCCGCCAGGTAAACATAAGGCTAAGATCAATGCGCATTTTTTCTCCTTCGGAGAAAGAGGCATAGCTGAAATCGTCTCTGTGACGCGACTTAATAGTTTCATTAAAGTTTTCGTCCAATTCGAACTGGACAAAAAAGTCCATGGCTGCGAGATACTTATTGATCAACTTATTCATGACAGGAACATACTGCTTGATAATCTTTGTCTTGATACCCGTATCTTTGAGTAGAACACCAGCAACTTCAAGAACCGAACGATGGTGTGTCAGTTCTTCCTTACGGACTTTGATATTCTTGAGATCGTTTTTGAAAACATCGACATCGTCAGTGCTCGTATCAATAGCAAGTGTATTGTTACGAATCGAATCGATCTCTGCGTTGAGAGTCTTAATCGAGTTTTGCCAAGAACGAATGTCTGCATTATGACCAGTGATCTGTGTATTGTAAGAAGTGATCTGCGTATTGATATCGGCAATCTCGTTCAATCGAGTCTCGATGTTTTCCATCTGCTTCTCGATCTCGGCCATTGCACCTTCGATCTCGCTCGTCTTGTTCGTTCGATTGTTGATCCATTCTTCTTTGAAACCATGATCGATGCCTTGACGACATGTCGGACAGTTATCATGGTCGTGGAAGAACGAGATCTCTTTCTTAAACTTACGGATCTTAGTCTCGAGGTCGGTCTCCATCTGGCGTAGCTTCAACTTACGCTTCGATACCTTGTCATGATCCTCGATCTGTGCGCTGAGAGATAAGATATTATCAGACACCGTTTGAATAACTGCTTCAGTCTCTGCTACACGATCTTCGAGTTCATCGATCATACCTTGCTTGGCTTTGATCAACTCGTCATTGTTCGTACGAAGAGATACGATGTGCTTCTCTGCTAACTCGATCTTGTTCTCGACAAGGTTAATCTTATGATCAGACTCATGGAGTTCGTTGCGATTCTCAATGATCTTTTCTTTGAGTAGCGTGTTCATCGTACTAAAGATCTGAATGTCCAGAAGATCTTCGATGACTTCTCTTCGCCCATGAGCTGGGAGCTGCATAAAGGGCAAATAGTTTGCAGAGCCTAATACTACGATCTGGCTGAAAGATTTGAAACTTAATTTCAATATTTGCTTCTCGAAGTGATCTTGATAATCTTTATTTGAACTATTTTGATTTAATAGTACACCATTTTGATAGATCTCGAACAGGTTAGGTCGCATACCTCTTTTTACAAGAAACGCGTTTTTTCCTACCAAGAACTCACATTCGACTAAAAGGTTCTTATTTGTCATCGAATTGACAAGTTGTGGCTTGTTGATGTTACGAAAAGCTTTACCATACAAGACATAAGAAAGCGCATCCAAGATCGTAGACTTGCCTGCGCCGTTTTCACCGAGAATGAGTGTAGACTTACTACGATCCAAATGGACTTCAGTCATTTGATTTCCAGTCGACAGAAGATTCTGCCAACGGAGTTTGCTAAAATAAATCATTTACTTCCCATCATCCCAATAAATCTTCATGACGTCATACTTGGCTTGATTATAACCTTCTTCGTATGCAGCCTGAAGCCACTTGATTAAGTGTTCAGCATTAACACCATCCCACTTGTAAGTTAGGAGATCATCATAGAAGCGTTCACTCCGTAGACTGAAGGTCTCAGTCTCATTGAACCATTCATCAAACTTCATATATCACTCCACACTTAAAGCTTCACCATACAACGTTGTTAAGAAATTGTACAATCTTTTTTTATCTACAGGAGTTTCCCACTGATCGACTACTTTGGTAAGGATTGTGAGCGTGTCTTCCGCTTCATTGACAATGTCGCTGTCATCTTCCAGCTGAAGATTGAGATTGTCTTCGACCACCTGAATATCAAGAGCGCCTGCCTTTTCTAACCTATCGATATATGTATCGAACCAGAATGGGTTGTTCTTGTTCTTCACAATGACCTTGACGTAGTTACCTTTGACAGCATCGAAGTCGAAACCGTTGATGTAGTCGAAGTTAGGCCATTTGGCATCATCATAAAACCACTTCTGAAACATCTTGTACGGGTTTTGTACGAATGTCAGTTCACGGGTATCTGTGTCAAATATATGAAAGCCCCTTGGATCATCGTAATCAGACCAAGACATTTCGTAGGGTGCGCCGAGATAATTGATATTACCCCGCGTGGATTTATGATGGAAATGGCCACTGCACACGACATCAAACTTATCAAAAAGGCTAGCGCTAAATCCATGATCATTTACCGCTCCTTTATACATTTCGAACCCTGCGAGTTCGAGATGCCCAAAAAGGATCTGCGACTGAGTGTTGTTGATGAATTGCATTGACTCTTCATAGTTGCCTGAGCAGATCCATGGAAGGACGGCGATTTCGGTGCCATCAATGTCAACAGCAGTAGGATCAGAATAATAGTGGATATCATAAGTTGAATGCTCGAAGAGCTCCCTCATAGAGTTGACCTCGTTCGTGTTCTTGAACGAAGTATCATGGTTACCAATGATGACGTCTAGACGTATTCCGGAGCTATCACAGTGCTCGACGAATCTTCGTAGATGTCTGGCGGTGACAAAATTGATATACTTACGCCTATCAACAATATCCCCAAGATGAAATATACGATTAATACCATGTTCAGCAAGATACGGGAAAAAGTAGTCATAATAAAACCTATTAAAATACTCTGCGAAAGCCGCAGAATCTCCACGAGCACCCCAATGGGTGTCAGTAATTAAAGCAATTTTCATTTAAAGATCTTCTTTTTGTTACTTTGATATTCACGTAATGCTTTATCTGCATAATCACGAATGGCTTCCATTGAAATCATGTAGTTATATCGAATGTGTTCAGGTGTTTTTTCATTCAACATGTTTTCTCTGATTTGTTCAATGAGTGTTGGAATATTATCCTTCATCTTCTTCGTCCTCGATAAACTTCTCTACGCCTTTCTTTTCGACAGGCTTTGGTGGTTTCTTTGCTTCAAACTTTTCTACTAATTCACCAAGCTTTTCTGATACATTGATAAACGCGGCATTAAAGTGTGATCGATCTTCAGGAGCCATGTCCACGAGAGTATTCATAATCATGCTATTCTCAAAAGCTTTATGCTTGATATATGTGTGCTTCTTTTCTTTTTGAATTCGACGTAGAAATGCATAGTAAATGATTTGAGTAAAGTATGCGAATGGATTGGAAGATTTTTCTGGATTGAAGTTATGAATATATGTCAGGCAATTTTCAATACCATCTCCTACCATCTCTTCGCGATAAGAATACCCAATAAAATTAGGTCGAGTTGAGAGGCGTTGCGCAATCATCATGATGCACTTGCCTACGTAATTCGGAATCGCTGGCCTTGGTTCACCATTTTTCTTCGCTTCTTGACAAGAATTCCAGAACTTGACCATCTCGGTATAAAACAACTTATTGTCGATATAGTGGGTAGTCGGTTTCTTTTTAATCATCATTCAACTTTCTCAATTTATTGTACTTTTTCCTACGAGTCTTTGTGTCAGAAAAGATTTCATCTTACGATCCATCTCATCCATACCCTCGAGGGTTTGTTTCAACATGACATCATTTTCGCGTTTAGCCGTAAATTCAACGAGTCGGCCATAATATTCTTCGAGTCTATTCGAAGGATTATAGTTATACAATACCACGTTTTTCTTTATATGTACACAGTTATCTTTCGAAAATGCTAACAAATAATCCATACGAATACCAGAACCTTCATCTGAATCGTCGACAATATCCATTAAGAATGGATGTGTAACAATATATTCGTCTTCATTTTCTTTAACCTCTCCGATAATGTTATCGCAGCTCATGAGGTGTATCACTTTTATCATAATTAAACCTTTACGTTATAGATTTCGTAGTCAAACTGCTCAGCATCATAGATCTTCGTTCTTTCGAGGAAGTGTTTGAGCGTAAAGTTTTGATGGGATTTATAAGACAAATCATCGACGATGTCGTACAAGACAGCACCGTGTTCTTGTTTCTCTTCATGCAATCGAAGCATACGACCGATGGACTGAAGTACTTTGATCTTTGACTTGGATGGAGAAGCAGCGATCATATGATGTAGTCGATTAATACTGGTACCTGTCGAAGTAGTACCCAACGATGCTAAGAGGAAGGCGTTTTCTTCTTCTTCGATCGCCTTACGTATAGCTTCTCGAGTATCACCGCTGACAGAGCCATCAATGTAAAACACATTATGATTAGTACTTCTTGTGATGAGATCATGGAGTGTTTTGCCATGATCCACAATTCGAAAGAAAACAAGTTTGTTACCCTTTAAAGAGAGTCCGAGGTTGCGGATGAACTTGTTCCGTGCCTCGCAATTAATGAGGAAATCGATCTCTTCTTGATATGTTTTTCCTTTGACTGCATGGCTAGTTGGTTCATCATACTTAAGGACAATGCACTTGATCTTGAGTTTGGATACGTATCCTTGGTCCATGAGCTCTTTTGTGCTGACGGCTTTGAATTTTGGACCGAAGAGACCTTCGATTGTTGTCTCGTTAAGGGCTGTGCCATCAAGGGTTCCAGTAGTCCCAAAGCGAAATTTGCAATCAGTAAGGCTGCTAAGAATTTGTATAAGCGAGGTAGCTTTTGCTCCGTGGGCTTCATCTCCGAATACTACTCCAAATTGTTGATACCAAGGTTTTGGCATCTTGTTCTTGCCATTGTTGAGTGACTGCCACGTTGTAATGACCATGTCACATTCGATGTTATTCGACTTACTCAAACCTTGTGTCGAGAGGTGTATGTTACCAGCATAGCCATAATCTCGAAAGTCACTCTCCATCTGATTGACAAGACCGATGGTAGGAACGATGATCAAACCTTTATGTGCCTGATACCATCTCATAAGAATGTAGATCATCAAAGATTTACCAGAAGAAGTCGGCGATACTAATGTTCTTCGATTCGATCGAATACACTTTAAGATCGAATCAAACTGATAGTCTCGAATTGCATACTTTTCAGGAATTCCAAGAGTATCTATGAATTCCCTCAACTCGTGTTCAGATACACCATCATAGTACAGCTCTTCGTCAAACGAGAATGTATAGTTTCGAGCATCACAAAACTTTTTAATATGTCTTGCCAGTCCGGCGTATACATATCCAGTCAGGTTATTGACGAGACGAATCTTTCCATCCCACATTCTGGCTCGATACTTTGGATGGAACTTATAGTTCTCAGCATAGAACGTAAACGTATCTGCCAGTTCCATAATAGTCGATGGCTCTGCCTCCACTTTGACGTGGACGTTATTAATAAATTTAAGGTGCACTGAACTCATTAAATACCTACTTTAAAACGCTCCCACTCGATGGCAGCTTTGATATTAAAGCCACGGGCTGTGAGAGACTTGATGATGGATTCAAGGAGATCAATCTTCTCATGCTGAATGCCGAGTTTCAGTGATAGATTTACCATATCCTTATCTGCTTCTATATAGTTATTCACTTCAGATTTCAGTATTTTCCCTTGAGGTGGTAAGCGCCAACCTTTCTCATGTGACTCTTCTGTCGGTCCGAGAGTGTAAAACTCCAGCTTCTCGAGCTTCAGTTGCTTTAGCTCTGTCTCTTGTTTACGAAGCAACAGCCGCTCATGCGTAAAGATCTTGAAATACTTGTGATGGAGCTTTGGAATGTTGAGCGCTTCATCGCCGAGCTCAGAGCGATTAATCTGGGAATCTTTTTCCCATTCTGCATAAATGTCATCAATTTTCATAACTAAATCCTATAAAACTTCGATATCATACCTTAAATATTTAAACTCTACACTGCATTCTATATAATTGACACTAGTATCTGTAGTATTAAACTCAATATCTCCTATACTCACTGGAAACGCATCATAAAAAGTTATCATAATATTCGAGTTCATGCTACTGTTCATGATCTGTAAGTTCAGATCGGAATACAAAGTAGACGTACCTCCAACTTGAGAATTCTGTAAAGCTTTATATCCATCGAAACTTACTGGAGAAGCGAGTGCTACCATCCAGTTATAGATCTCAAGATAATCTGTCATATCTTCATTGACTCGAAACGTCAGATCGAGTGGGCTATAAGTCAGTTTGCCAGTGACTGGAATCGGAACGAACGGAGTTGGACTCTCGCCGTTACTCATCTGTATTCCAGGAAAACGAATTGTTTGCACATTATAGCTAATCGCAGGTGCACGTGCTAAGGTAAACTTGTAGCCTAAAGGTGACAGAAAGTTTTTGTTTATATTATTTACGGCAGTCATATCTTTCCTTTGGCTGTAAGACCCATTATACACACTATTTATATATTGTACATGCCAAAAAGAAGGGGAGCCTTTCGACTCCCCTTCTAGTTTTTAGGTTGGTTGTTCCAACTCTTATATTACATAAGGTTGTTAACAAGAACGCGACGGTAGTACTTGTTCGAATCTTGCTCAAGAACTGCAGTTGTCGAAGCAGCTGTAGTACCCTTAGCGAATGGATTCGGTGCCATGCCGTAACGTGTCTTAAAGCCGATCTTCGGTTGGAATGAACCTGGATCAACTGCACGAACCATTTGCAGTGGAACGTATGGGCAATAGAACAGACCAGCGTCGAACGGATTCGAACCCTTATAGCCTACTACCAAGAAGTTTGTTCCAGCGTATGGATCGATATACACCTTAATACGACCATTGATAACACCAGCAAATGTGTTGCCTGTGTCGTCGATGTTCAGCGAAGAAGTGTTCATCGCAGGAGCGTAATCAAGAACGCCAGCCATTTGAAGTGCCGAAGCAACATCAGACGAGCAGATGATTACGTTACCCTTACCGCGACGTGTTTCTTTCGCGATCTTGTTGCATTCGCGTTCGATTTGGAACAGAAGGCCTTTGAACTTTTCAACTGACCAACGACCGTTTGAATCGGTGTCGAGATCGAAGATACCAGCTGTTGTGGTTCCTTCGGTTGCACCTTTTTCAGCAGTGATGATGATCGAGCGAACAACTTCACGGTTGATTTCCGCAAGGATTTCACCTGAAAGGATGTTCGAAAGTTCTGATTCTGCGTCAAGACCATGAATCGCTTTCAGATCTTGTGCGAGTTCAAGTGTGTATTCAGCCTTCAGAGCACGTGTCTTTGCAGATACGGTAACCTTCTCGATTGAGAAGCCCATTTCCGGGAAGATGTATGTGCTGTTCGCGCCGAGCAATTCAGCCGAACCAACGAGAAGACCCATTGTGTAGTTGTAGAACGTGTTGCCAGCGTTGTTTGCAGTATCAGGAGCTGTACCAACTGTGTTAGCACCAACTGCAGTTGCTGAACCAGCACCAGTGTTAGCAGCATTCAAACCAGCGCCGAGACGCGAAGCGTGACCTGTGTTTGCTTCGTTGTAGAAAGCTTCTGCAACAGTTGCATCTGTCGAGTTGGCATACTGTGAACGCATTGCAAAGATCAGACCGGTTGGACCGTTCATCGGCTGAACGCCGCAAACGTCATATGCAATCAGATTTGGCATCGAACGACGTACGAGCGAAATCAGTACTGGATCGAAGTTTGCAACTTGGCCGCTGCCTACCGAGTTGACGTGACCGTCACCTTCGCCAAGCATTTGCTGTGAGCTGCCTTGGCCTGAAGCCTCGCGAAGCGCACGCTCTGTGTTCTCAAGCACTGTCGCTGTGACAAGGCGCTTATGAGCATCTGTAATTTCTGGAAGATCCGAGTGCTCAAGCACTGGCTTCCACTTGTTATTTAGTTCCTCAGCTAACATTTTATTCTCCCTTTATCCTTAGGATTTGTTTATTATTTATTAATTAAAAGTTTTTGGTTTTGGTTCTTGAAATCGCGCTGACATAGTTTGCCATTTCACCAGTTGCTGCCGGTTTAGCTTCTTCATTCAGTCCTTCTGATGCTTCTTCTGTGATAACACCAGTATTGACTTCTTTCTTCTCAGAGAAGTACTTGCCCTTCAGAATATTGAGTTTCTTTACATAAGACTCAGAATCTGTGAACTCGATACCTTCTGCAAGTGTACGAAGCTTTTCTACTTGTGTAGCAGCAAGACCTTCGGTCACTTCGTCGAATGTCGCTTCCATTGTCGCTTCATCGATGACTGACTGTAGTTCTAGTTGCTTATTTACAGACTCGTCGAACTTTGTTTCAAGTTCTTCGATCTGTGCCTTCAATTCACCAACTACATCAAGCTTCTCTTCAGGCACTGTAATGTATGATTCAGCAAATAGATTGTAAAGACCTTCCATGAAGTTCTCTGCAATATCGGCGCGTAATGTGGATTCGACAGCAAGCTTGTTGTCTTCCATCCACGATTCTACTACATAATCGAGATACTGATCGATCTTTGTAGTAATCTCTTCTTTAATTTCTTCTACTTCTTCGTCAAGGCGAGCTTCAAAAGCTTCTTCAAGACGAGCTTCTTCGATCGAAACGCGAGCTGAAACAGCAGCTTCAAAGATCGTAGAAAACTTTTCTTTTGCTTCTTCGGTCAGATCTTCACCGGCGAAAACTTCGTCGATGTCTTCTTTGACCGCATTGAGCGTAGGCATCGGCATTTTCCCCATACCAGGAGCTCCACCAGGAACTGGCGATGAAGGAATACCGTCAGCACTATATTGCTTGATCGAATCGTTAAAGAAGTGCGAAAGATCTTCGCCCTTCAGCTGAGCAAGGAGCGAGCTAAAAGTAGCTAGCATCTCTGCGCGTGTTGGATTCGGCTTCAATGTTTCCGAACCAGCAGATTCATCGATACCGTCTTGAACGATTTCACTCGTATCTTTATTTGACATTTTTGACTCCTTGTAATATTTATTTATTTATTCTAAGTTAGATTTTAGAAATTTTATTGAGGAAGTTCTCAAAAATTTCAAACTTTTTAGCATCGAGCTGTTTAGAAGAAGATGCGCTTTCAATATTTTGTACAACTTGTTCGAGTACTGCAGCCGCATTTTTCTTTGCAACAAGAAGATCATCTTGCCAAACCCACTCAACGCCTTCCATAATTCCGTTGACAAACGCATCAGGAGCAGATGGATCTGCAACAATATCAGCGGCTGTGGCGAGATAGAAATCGTCTTGAACTTCATTAATGCCTTCTTTATTTAGCTTCAATGAACCCATACCTCTGGATGAAACACCGAGCTTGACACCTTCTCCGATAAGTCCTTTGGCAATGTTACCCATCGGAGTATCCATCAACTTAGCACGACCTACGAAATTGGTGCCTTCTCTCTTCAAAGAAGTGATCATATGAGATACACGATCGAGGTTAATCGACGGACCATCAGGATGACCTAATTCTCCAAGAGCTCTACCTTTTTGAATGTAAGATTCATCGTAACGATTCACTTCTTTTTCAAGAGTCTCGACAGGATACATACGACCGTTGCGATTTTTAATGCCGCCTTGCAAGAAGATACCTTCGATGTATACGTTCTTCTTCCCGTCTTCACGAGCTTCTGTGATACACTTGAGATCTTCGACGACTTCTGTGATTAGCTTCATGTTCTTACCTTATCCGAGATATTCTGTTGGAAGAGTACCAGCTTTTTGTACTTCAAGTAAAACGTAACCATTCGCGGTACCTACAAACTCAACCGTAAGGTTGGCTGTTTGACCGACAGTGAGAGCCATACCTGAACCAGCATAGTCGACATATCCAGCAGCAGCGAACACAGCAACTGGGGTTGTGCCACGCTTGATGATAGCAGTACCGTTCACATCAAGTCCCCAGAATACTTGAGTAATATAAGCTCCGCTAAGCACTTCGTTACCGATAGCAAGACATGTAGAAGTAGCATCTACGTTTGTTGTGATGCTATTGCCTGCCACTTTAATCGTAGTATTGGCAGCAGAAACGTGAATAACGGCCGACGTATTTTTCTTATTTGATGTAATAGTAACAGCCATTATTCACCTCTGTGTTGAATAGAGAAGTCCAACATTTGCTCGATGCCTTCTGCTGTATCGCATGTTAGCATGAACTCACGTTGGTTATCTTCGTTGAGTTTCTCAAAGACCGATACCATCGTTCTCTTATGTGTTTCAGAAATGTCAGCAAGCTTGGCAAGCAGACGCTCTTCTTTGTTCAAAGGCTTGCCACCGCGCTCTGCTGAGAGCTTAGCAGCGATCGCCATCACTTGGCGCTTCTTCTGTGACTTACCTTGGAACTGAGGAGCATCAGACTTTTGGAAATCCTTGATTACGGTTCCCATCGAAGCTTTCTTCATGTCCAGCTTTTCTTCAATCTCTACTTCTTCAGCAATCTTTGGATGCGATAAACCGTAGAGTCGTTTTGTAGTAGTACGAACGGCTTTTGCTCCACCCTTCCAAATATTATCTTTGAATGACTTTTCAGCTTTGGCTTTGTAGTTAGCAGCTTTTTCTGGTGTATCAAGGATCTCGTCGATCTGATCGGCTTCTTCGTTAGCAATTTTACGAACGGCGTTCTTACGATTGTAGTATTTGCGAGCTCCATCAGCACTGTTGCTTTTTGCAAACAAACCTGGAAGTTGCTTGCCAGCTTTTTGAGCGTATGCATCTTTCTTTTCGGCTGAGATCTCGTCGATCTGCTCGGCATCTTCAGACATCTTCATTTCGCCACTACGACGCTTCAAAGCCATCGTACGACCAGCTGCACGCTTCTTGAGAGTCTTAGTATCTGATCCGTCTTTTGACCAATCTCCGCCGCCCATCTTCATTTTATCAGCGATCTTCTTACCTTGTTCGCCGGCCTTATTATAATAAGTGCGTACAGTAGGTTCGCTGAGCTCTTCGAGTTCTTCAGCTTCTTCGGCAACTTTTTTCTTCTTACGCAGCAGGTGGAAGTCATGGGCATCGACCTTGCCATTCTTGTTGGCATCGATCTTGTGCTGATCACCCTTCAGCGCTTCATATACTTCTTCGTCTTCGCCAGGATTGTAGCCCTTACGGTGCTTTGGACGATCAGCCATCTTGACCTTCGAACCCTTAAAGAGTTCATCGTCATTGCCGTTACGATCGTCAGTCTTCGCAACTACGTGTTTATCGATGAACTTTTGCTCGTCAGGATTTTTGACGACCATTGGTCCAAGCTGTCTTTCATTTAAGAAATCTTTAAGCGTCTTCGCCATCGTCGTCATCTTCCTCTGTGTCTAAGTCTTCAAGATCTTCTAACTCTTCAAGATCAAGATCATCGATATTAAAATCTTCATCTTCGAACTCTTCGTCGTCAATTTCAAAATCTTCTTCGTCGAAGGCATCATCTGCATCTTCGTCTTCGTCATCGATTTCTTCTGGTTCGGCGAACATCTGCTGAGCATATGCAACACGCTCATCTTCTAATCTTGCGTCAATCTTCTGGCGCATAATTGCGTCGAATGTGTTTGCAAACCTCGTAGGTTGTTGATCTACGGTTGCTCCAATCAGTTCGTCAATATCCATATAAATTCTCCAAAAGTCTTTTTACTATTTATAATGTATTTATTTTCCTACCAAATCTGGTACGTTTGGAATAGAAGTAGCCTTCGGTTTGCCTGCTGGCGAAGGAGTCACATCGGCTGGAGTGGGCTCAGTGCCTACGTCTCCAGGAGGTAACTGTTGTCCATCTGGCCCCATTTCCGGTGGAGCATACTGCGGATTGTCAATTTCTTCTGCAATCTGCTTGTCGATCTCTTCCATATCTTCTTCTGTCTGATAAAGAACGTTACGACGAATCCATTCGTGTGAATAGTATTTGCCTGCATAGTCATCGACATCACGAAGCATCGAGATACGATCACGAAGAATTTCAGTATTTTTCAACTCGGCGAAATGGTTATCTTCAGCATATTCGTACTTAAAGTTAGATTTAAATTCTGACCAATCTTCTGAGGTAATAATACCTTTCAGAATCAATTGTTTCTCGAGAATCTTACTAAAGACTTCTGAGAATCTTGAACGAAGTCGTGTAATAAATTTAGCAAACTTGACTTCGTCGCGAGTCACTTCAGTGGCTCGGCCAAAGTTAAATGCTTGTTCAGGATCGAGGCGAGAAATCGGAACGTTCAGAGCTTTGTAAAGCTTACGTTGAAAGTAAACAATGTCGTCGATCTGTCCGAGGTTTTGTCCACCTGGAAGAGTAGTAATTTCTGTACCCTTACCGCCTTCACGACGAGGTAACCAGAAATCTTCGAGCATTGTCATATGCTTACGATCGTCTCTGATTTCGCCAGTTCCTGCGTCGTACACTACCTTATTCTTAAAGCGAGTCATGACATCACGAAGATATTGCTCAGCTTTCATTTTCGGTAGGTTACCAACGTCGATGTAGAAGATACGACGTTCGGGCGCGCGTGAGATACGATAGATGACCAATGAGTCTTCCATCGCCTTTAACTGATTGAGTGGCTTAATCGCCTTTTGTAGATAACCAAGAACCATGTCACCTTTCACATTGACAAGACCAGATGATACGTTGACAATCGAGTCGACTGCAATCTTAATGCCTTGAGTAGTAGGATCTTGATAATTTGGTTGGCTTGGTGTTTTACCGAAACCATTTTCATTGTAGATATAGAACTCTTCGCCTACCATCGGAACAATGACGTTTGAATCTTTCGCAGCTTTTCTTTTCTTTTGAGTCTTGACTTTACGAAGTTTACGAGGATCTACATAACGTAGTTCTTGAATGCCTTCTCTCGGTTTCTTCTCGTCGATCATCAAGTGATAGAATATTCTACCATCAACATACCATTTACGGAAAATTTCGTAGGCGTGTTGATTAAATTCAAGAAGTTCAAGTACTGTATCAAACTCTTCGAGGATAAGTTTCTTGACTTTGTCTGGTTGTTCTAAATCATCGAGATTTAAAGATACAGGTTCTTTTTTTGGATCAATCACAACCGCTTCGTTGATGATATCATCAACAGCCAACTCGATGTCCGGATGTTGAGCCATTTCTCTATACTTCGAGACGAGCTCTGATTCGGTTCGAATAGAACCTTCCATATCAACGTATTGGCCGTAAGCTCCACCTTCAGCAAGAACAAGCGCTCCATCATCGTCCTGTTTTGGGGCAAATGATAGAAGCGCTTTTTCTTCTTGCTTTCTTTTAATTTCAAAACCAAATAACTCGGCCATGGGTTCTCCAATTTAAATAACGAAAAAAGTAAGGGTAATAACTACCCTTTACTTATTACTCACCGCCGGCATCGCCTGTCTGTCCGACTTTACCAACTGACCAATAGTCATATTGGAAAGTTACCTGGAACAGTTCGATCTGATCAGTCGTCGACCAATCGAGTTCAATCGGGCTGATATTACTTGGGAATATTCCGTTAAAGTCATAAGTACGGATCTTCGTACCATCTTTACCAAACTGAGTCACTGTGGCCTGTGACTTATATCCAGGGCCAATTTCTCTGACATTACGCTGTAGACGATTGATCTGATTCGACCATTCTTCCATAGCATTACGGATCAAGAAGTCTTCATCGTTCATGATCGTGACTGTCCATTCGGCGAATGTTCTATCACCAGCTAACTTCATTTGACGACCAAAGTAAAACACTGGAATGACTCCAAGATCAGAGCCAGGCAGCTGAGCTGCCTGACACATGAATCTTGTTTTTCTATCTCCATCACTGTTCGCGGGATTTGAAATATCCACTTGGAACAGATTTTGTCTTGCACCGCCAAATTGTAGCTGGCTTCTCATTTCATTGATATTAAAAGCCATTTACTTTCCTCCTACGTTTATTTTATTTATTAGAACTGGCCAGCGATTTCGTTGAACTCGACACCAGATCTGACGGCGACGAAGTTTAGCTGAATGAAGTTGATCGACTTGGCAGGCTTAATGTAGATGTCTCCAACAAAGCGATTGCTGTCAATTACTTCAGCAGTATTATTCGTCTCGTCGCAAACCACACGGAAGTCAAAGATTCCACGACGACCTTGAACGTCGCGAAGGTATGGCTCAACTAGATTTACAAACTGTGATCTTGTGAAATCGTCGTTGAATTCAAACAGCGTAGAGTTTGAAGCTGTGGCAATCGCTTTTTCAAGAACAATAAACAAGCGACGTACGTTAATACGATCGAATGCACTTGCACGACCGAGGAGAGTTTTATCTCCATAGAGTACTGTGCCTTGACCTGGGAATGTTACGATTGGATTGACATCATTCTTATACAGAAGATCTCTTTCAGTTTTTCCAGGGCTGAATGCCAACTTCACGAGGTTTTTAATTTGCCCGCGAGTAAATCCAGCAGGAGAGAACCAAGGATCTTTCAGACTATCACTCCGAGCAGTAATACCAGCAATATCTCCGTTCAATGGAATGTAACGATATACGTCGGCATACTTGTCGTACTGATATTTGTAACCAGAATCGAGGAATGCATATGAAGTATTACGCAGAAGATTTCTGAAATCTACGATGTTCTGAGCTTGTGCGTTTTCTGTTGCGATACCTACAACGTCAGAGTATGCTGGAGAAACGAACACTACACAATCCTTACGAACTTCTGCAATGTTGTCGATCAGATAGTTAGCTAACTGAACGTCGTTTGTTCCGATTGCTTTACCTTGAAGAATAAGAGAAACATCGACTGTACTTGCATCTGCGAAGAGATCGTAAGCAGCGCCAACGGCTGCCATTGATACAGTACTTTCTGTCGCTCCGTCTGTTCCGCGAACGAATGACTTTGTATAAGTCGTCGTATTGGTCGAGTTAGCAACGGTTAAGAGAGTATTCGAAGCAGCACCTGAGCGATCGTTTGTAGCCCAAACCCAACGTGAGCAGTCGTTGATCGCTG
>Ga0222713_10003691_pt1 | contig 15722 bp, 21 predicted proteins | sample C33_649DmetaG_FD_165061 | JGI IMG/M metagenome (GOLD analysis project Ga0222713, IMG submission 165061) | Estuarine water microbial communities from San Francisco Bay, California, United States - C33_649D | ecosystem: Environmental > Aquatic > Marine > Unclassified | place: USA: California...
GGGCAAAAGCAATTTGGCTTGCCTTAACCCTACGATTAGCACCAGCATTTACATCATAAAAATTTACCAATGATGCAGAAGCGGAATTAATCTTCGCGCAGTAAGCGGTGTTCTTGTTGTTCTTCGTCACAACTAGAGTTGTGAAACGACCGGCAGTGTTAGTTAGTACATTGTTAAGTGTCATAGCAAAAGATCTTACTTTTGTACCGGCACTTTTCTAGTTTTTTTTCGATTTTTTTCGATTTTTTTAACTCTCGCCTTTAAATTTATTTAATAAATAATTTGCGATTACTGATACCACCGCAACAATTCCAGCTAAATAATATTTAAAATATTCTAATCCCGAAACTCGCGCCTCTAAATCTTTATGGCTTTTTTTAATTTCGTCAATATTTTGAGCTATTGTATCTAATTTTTGTTCCATTCGCGACAGAACTGCATCATAGCTATTTTGACGATATTCTTCTGACATAAGTAATTTTATTTACACTATTTTTTTATTTTTAGAAATTTTTAAATGACATAAAATAACCCTTTAGAGTTATAAACTACTGTTCTAATTTTAGTATCATTTATTTGATTTATACCTAATCTATCTGTGACTTGAAATGGATCAGGATGATTCTCTATAGGTGATGCAAAAACCTTGTTTTTTATCTTGTATATGTCCAAATCTGTATTTGTTATATCTGGATGATACTGTCTGACTAAAGGAAGTGTTTTCATTATACTTTAGGGTTTGATTCGACTTTTTTGACTCTTGAAGAAGGAAATTCTTTATTTCCAAAATCAGATCCATAAAGACTATATAAACGCATGACAACGCCATGCTTAACAACAACATCTCCCAAATCTTGCACCAAAACATAATTAGGTCTATCATATTTTGCCATTACATCTGCGCTAACCAACAAATGATTAGCTTCGCCAGAATCCATTACTCTTTGCGCGTAATTTATTCCGTCGCCACTAATATTTAAATTTCCGTTTATATCTTCTAAAGGACATACATCTCCACAATGTATACCCATTCTCATTTCTAAATCTGGTCTATTTTTTACTGCTTTAGCAACAGCAATGCCGCAGTTTATAGCGTCTTCTAAATAAGTAAAGAAACCTAGTATCATTCCATCTCCTGTTGGCAACACAATCAACTTTTCAAGGGCGTTGGCAGTTTTAAATTGAATTGTGTCTTTGACTATTTGACCAAGATCTTTAAAACATTTTCTTTGTTCTTCTGTGGTTTTTTTGCTATATCCTACAATGTCCATAAAAAAGATATATCCTGATTGGATTATATCTAATTCAAGACGGCTAGATTTAACTTCTGCATCAATAGCCTCTACTTGCTTAATTATTTTTTTAGGAGGTTTTGGAGGTTCAGGCTTTCTTTCTTCAACGGCTTTTATTTCTTCTTCTGGTTTGTTTTTGCTTTTTAAAAAATCTTGCCAGTTGACAGTTTTTTTTTCTTTTTTCTTGGCATTTTTGTTTTTAGCGTCTTCTTCTTCTTGAATTTTTTTAAGACGAGCTTCTTCTTTTTCTCTACGTTCAAAATATCTACGCATTTCATCTTTAAGAATAACTGATACATCAATATAAACATCAGGACCACCTCCACCTCCAGTATCTACTTTCTTTTTTCTTGTTCCTCCTTTTGCTTGTATTAATGCTTGCATTTTGGCATTGCCTGTTTTAACCGCTAAATCTAACGGAGCTATCTCACCTTTAAAATCTGCACCATTTATATTTGCTCCCAAACAAAGCAAATATTCAACCATTTCAATATCGCCAGCATTTACAGCGTAATGTATTGGCATCCAACCATTTTTATCATCTCTGCCATTAATTTTACCATCAACATCATAAAATTTCTGAACTCCCGCAAAATCTCCGGTTTCCGCACAGAAATGAATACTTGAACCATAAGCGGATTTAGCTCCAGCTTTAACTAATATTTTAACTATTTCACCTCTATTTCCCAAAGCTAAAACATCTATTGGATTATTTTTACCTAAGAAATCTTTAGCGTTAACGTCTACTCCACGAACAATTAAATATTCTACAAGATGTTTTTGCCCATAATGAACAGCATAATGTAATGCGGTCCATCCTTTTGCAGCGTCAACCTCATTGAGAGTATGCCCTTTATTAAGCATTTCTTCTACTGAAACTATATCTCCATTTTTAGCGGCTAGATGAAAACTACTTCCGCTGCCATATCTTGCGCCTTTTTTCTGTAGAACTTCTATTAAACCGATATGGTTTTTTTGTTCTGCTATATCTAGTGCTGTATTTTTACCTGTCCAATCTGTTATATTAGGATCAGCACCGTGATTTAATAACAAAGTTAATATTTCTTTTTGATTTTCTTCAACAGCGACAATCAAAGGAGGGTTGCCAGTATCATCGTCTCTTTGGTTTATATTTATTTTATCTCGTTCTATACAATTATAAACATTATCGTATAAACCTCTTCTGATATGAGTAAAAATGTTTATAGCCATTTATTTTTTCTTTCTTTTTTTGGGAGTTTTTGAATTTTGTCCGATTTTTTCTAACAACTTTTCGCTTATCAATTCGACCAACTTCAAACCTAAAAAACCAGCAATGAAAGCCACGCCATTTTGATGTTTAATGTTTACAATATTTAAAACATCAACTAGCACAGGAGTTAAGAAATTCGCAGCAGACATTCCTCCTACAAGTGAAAGAATTACAGATTTTGCATCTGTTTTTTCGTTTTTAGTTGCCATTAATATAGCACCAAATAGTCCACTTATTAAAAACCCTATCTGGATACCTACTTTTTGAAGTTGTTCCATATTATCTCTTTTTCTTTTTTACAGGTTTCTTTTTAATAATAGCTTTATTATCTTGCTTAATTAAATAAACTAAAAATAATACAATAGCAGCTAATAAATATAAATATATATTTAATAATTTTATTTCATCTTTGATAGCTTTTTCAGAGCTATCATTGATCATAGATCTAAAAGAATTTATGTTGTCGTATATTTTTTTCTTGTATTCTAAATATTTATCGGAGAACATCGCCTTATTGTCCATCGATGCAAAAGCCGGGTTTTCAATGTCTTTTGCTAAATCATTGCTTATATCTAAACCTTTCCTAAATTCTTTTGTTTCTTCTTGAGTTAGTAATTTAGAAATAAAAATTTCTTCATTAAAATACTTTTCTCTTTCTTTTAAGTGGTCATTAAATTGAATTAAAAATTTTTTATCACTTGTAGTTGTATAAGCTGCACCTAAATAAGTTAATAAATCAGTCGATTTTCTTAAATATAAAGTAATATCTCTACCGAATCTGAATCTAGCATAATTTTGTTCTATATCTTTAAGGCTAGATAAGGCAAGAATAACCAACGCCGCAACCGGCAAAAGCACAAAAAATAAATATTTCTTTATATTTAATACTAGATTATTCATGCTTTTTAAATCTGCTAAGATCTAAATTAGCAAGAGGCTTTTCTATATTTAATGAAGATAATCTTTCGTTCTGAACTACTAATTTGCTACCGCCTAAAATTTTACCGTCAGCAACGTCATATATAAAAAATACAGTTTTGGTAAATCCAACTCTTACTATTCTTCCCGGTTTACCATCTACATAAACAACGTCATCTTCTTTATAATCGTTTCCTACAAACATAAAAAGCGCAGCAGCGAACTTTTCTATGCTTGATTTAAACATTAAAGCTATAAGACCAATAATAAATAACCAAACGTATTTTCCGGTCAAATCTTGACCGGCAGTTTCTAAAGCTTGCTGAGATATAATCTGTACGTTATTAGTATTCATTTCAGATAATCAGAGTCTAATACTGATTACACTAAAATAAATAAAATAGATTTTTCACTTAATCCATTTTTGTTCTTTGAGAATTGTTTCTATCAAATCTTTTTCATCGCTATCCATTTCTTTATCAAAGCGTTTTAATAATTCAGTCAATGGATATACTCTGTCCGGTGATTCTTTTTGTTTTTCTTTAAGTTCTTGAATAACGTCAACGATTTTGACAAGAGGAGATTTATATTCATCAACTTTATCTTTTGTAGCAAAGTTACTCATTTCAAATGCTTTAGGAGTTAAAGCTTTAAGAATAGAAATAACCGCTGATCCCAACATATTAAATATTGAGAAAGCGGCGGCAGCGGCAGGATGTACTGTAGCAAGAAGCCTAAGTATAACAAATACAACTACAAAAATAACTATTGCAGTTAATGCACTTATAAAAAATTTCTTTAATCCCCAAAGTACAGCATTTAATCCGAACATTCCACTCATTGAATCAAGGGTAGCTTTTGCTGCATCAGCTTCTTTAGCCACTTCTTTAGCTTTGTCTGTTAACTGCCAAAGTTGATCATCGTATTTTTGATTTAACTCTGATTTTTCTTTCTGCAATTTATTTATAATCTCATCACGTTGAGATAATAGATCCTGTCCTTTTTTGCGTTCTTCTTCTAAAGAAGAATTTAAAAGATCTACTGTAGCTTTGATTCTTTTGATTTCATCAATATGGGGAGATCCGACGATTGAGACCACTCGCTCGTTTAGTGTTTTAGCGGTAGTAACTTGTACAGGAGGATTAGAAACCTGATTTAAAGAATGTTGTATACCTTGAGCTAAGGTAGAAGTCTGAATCTTCTTGCCTTTTTCATTCTTCTCTAGCTGATCTAAAGTTTTATCTACTTTTTTTTCTTCATTGGCAATATTTTTTTGATTTTGATCTGGTAATTTAGTTGGTGATAAAGTGGAAAAACAACCAGTCACAAGAAATACAAGCAAAGTGATAGATACGATTTTGGATATCATATCTATATTTACACAATTATTTATAGAAAAGCTCTATAATTTACTGAAGCATATCCATCAAGAGCGTTATTACCCAATGGATACACACATAAAACCATCGTATCCATAGTACCGTTTATGCTAGATCCTAATTTTAATAATGATTTTAAAGCATTTGAATCGGCTGATAATCTTGAAGTTCCGTATCCACCAGCAACAACCGTTCCTCCACTAGCTATATTTGTAGTTCCATTGCCTACGGCTTTTTGTAAAGGTGCGCCTGTTACATCTGTAAAAGTAAAAGTACCTGCTACAGAAGGATTTAATATCAATCTCCATTCGTAAGCATCAATACTAGATACATACATAACTGTATCTAATATATCTATAGTACATCCTTTATAATCTGATTTTAATCTCCATCCTAAAAACGCATTTAGTTGAGCTTTAGTTAATGAAACAGGAGACGTTCCAGTTGATAAGTATAAATTTGTTCCTATATCTTCTTTGCCGCCTTCACTTATAACTGCTCCACAAATACATTCAATACTCGACGCAACACCAACTCCGCTGTTTTGTATTTCGTATCTTAAAGGTAAATTTGGAGTAGACATATATACTCCACTTATATTGTTTGCATGATTGAATTGATGGCAATAAAAAATCTTGCCGTCTACAACAAATCCTATTCTAACACAACCAACACCAAGCCATTCGAAATCAATTACTAAAATTTGGCTTTTAGAAAAGTCTAATTCAACATGGCTTAATCCATTTCCATCCATTGTATCAATATTCCAATTAGCTTGAGTAGCTGAATTGGAATCTGAAACAGATCCAGAAACAGAAGATCGCACAACCAAACTTATTGTAGATCCAGATCTTTGCAAGAAAATACCATTATCGTCATCAAATATACCCATGCGACTAATTATACCGTTTCCGCCTCCGCTCTTTTTTAGAACTCCAGTTAAAAATACCAACTGAGATTTTGATGGTTGATAATTAAAACGCATATATGTCTGGCGAATTCTTTTGCCAGCGGTATTCGCGCTCACCGATAAAGTAGAAGAAGCGGTAAAAGAAGAATATGTAGAGGATGTTCCTGAGCCGCTGAACTCAATATCGTTCCAATATAAAGGTTGGTTATCAAATAGCTGCTTACTATTAAATATCATTTCAGGATTAGAAACTCTTTGTCTTCCAAAAGAGTCTACTCCCGCTAATCCGCCAACAAAATCTTTATCTGTAAATGGTCTATAATACTCTTGATATGCATCATAAATAAGAGTAGTATTTACATTTTGAGGAAATTGTACCGCGAACAAATCAGCCATAAATTATTTTACACTATTTCTTCTATAAACAGCAGTTTCTTTTATAACTTTATACTTAGCTAATTTAGAAGATTCAGTTATTTTTACATACTGATCATCATATAATGATATTATATCATCTTTTTTAAATATATCTCCAGTTTTTACTATTGAATATTTTTTTAATTCTTTTTCTGAAACAGTTAATGCATTTATCGGTCTATGTATATTTGACAGATTATCGCTCACTATTCAATCCCTTTTTTTTAATTTTCTTTTTTCTGTTCCAATCAATTTCATCGTAATTGTTTTTATATTTTTTACTAAAACAATTTCTAGGTTTATCTCCTTTACCAGCACTCATATTTACTTTTTATATCTTTATTTGGCTTAAGATCGCTCATTATTGCAAGTCTTTCACTTTCTTTATAAAAAGACCAATCTCTTATTTGTTGCCAACTTCGACCACAGCCTACACAATGATCATCAATTAAATTACATTTTCTAATGCAAGGTGTTGATATTTTAACAGCAGTGTCCTCGTTTGTTGTCATTCAGAGGTTTATACACTGATTTTTGCGCTCTGTAATCATATAATTGAGCGTAAGCTTCTTGAACATGCTTATCTATATCTTTTACAAGATAAGGTATATTTTTATTAGTATCGACTGTTTGTATCGATTTTATAAGTTTTTTTAAAATATATTCTACCTCTTTCATTATTAAAATGGTTGTCCGAACAGGATTTGAACCTATACAAAGAGAGTCAAAGTCTCTTGTGCTACCGTTACACCATCGGACAATTTAAATTGGCGGTGAGAGAAGGATTTGAACCTTCGGTACTCTTTTGGAGTACGGAGCTTTAGCAAAGCTCTGCATTAGACCACTCTGCCACCTCACCTAAGCTTTTCTACTTCAAAACATCCAAAACCAGCTTGCCTTTCGAATGTTAATAATCCGCATCTTCTACTTTTTTTATTAACACAGACTCCGTAATCGAAGTCTGCATCTCTATGTTTTTCATTGTATAAAGGAATAAAATATTTACACCCAGAACCACAATCAGAGTACTGATAATCAGGATCATTGTAGCGAAGTATTTTTCCTCCATATTCAACGTAATCTGTATCGAGAACTTTACAAAGATCTAATAAATTTAAATCTTTATTGTTCTTCACTTCTTCTTTTTATTGTTTACAGAACGAGTTGAAGTTCTAAGACCATAATTCAAATCGATCCACGCTGTTTCTATCAATGCTTTATCTTTTGTAAGCTTCATCTTTTCTCTCATGTACCTCATCGTCCAATTCTTCCATTTTTCATTATCTTCTGAAGAATATGTATACTTGTGATACCAATTTGGTATTTGATTATCACGAACATCTTCATATTTTAGATCAAGATTGGCGATTTTAAACTGCTTATCGATTATCTTTTTAATATGTTTATCATTCATACGCCTGTTGATCCAAAGCCACCACTTTGTCTCAATGTATTATCTAAATTTTCTGCTTCATTTAAAGTGGCAGAATAACAAGCTTCAAAAATAATTTGAGCAATTCGATCTCCTTTCTTAACTATAAAATCAATATTTTTATCAGAATTATAAAGAATAACGCCAATATCTCCACGATAATCTGAATCGATTACACCAGCAAGAACATCAATACCATTCTTATAAGCGAGACCAGAACGAGGAGCAATACGACCGTAATAGCCGGGAGTAATCTCCATTGAAATATTAGTCTTGATTAATTTTCGTGTGCCACAATTAACTACAGCATCCTCCGCTGCATATAAATCATATCCAGCAGCAAAAGCTGATCCTTTAGCAGGAATGATCGCATTGTCAGATAGCTTCTTGATGTTTATTTGTAAAATCTCTTTATACATACTCATATCACTTATCTTTTAGAATTGACATCAAAATTCTAGCTTCTTTTGCAGGAATGTCGTTATAACAAGTCCAGACTTTCGCGTCATTGTTTTTATAAACACCTAGCTTCCAAGCATTTCGAAGGTAATCTTGGAACTCTTCGAATGAAGATAGTCCTGAACTCTTGGCGGTTTTCTCAAGCATACCTTGAGAAGAAGGAAGACCTACATCACTATCATCTTCAAATACTGAAGGAGTACCTTTCTTTGAAGCGTCGATTTCATCGCTACCAACAATGTGTACATTAAGGAAATTTCTTACAGCCCGAACAAATGCGCGATTAGCCGCAATTGTTTCCAAAAATTTGACAGCGAAATCTGAAGTATTATTAACTGTAGCATTTGCAACGTCTTCGTAATAACTTTCATACTCTGATTCATAATTAGGAATCCATGTTATGCCGCATTTTACTGCCACATAAGAAGCTTCGCATTTAATGACATCGTATTTTACGCTTGTGTATCCTCGTAGTTTTGCAAGCTCTTTAATACCAGCAAGCTTGATAAGAAGCTGGTTATCAGCAAGACCTTCAATTGAAGTGGGCATTTGTTGCTTACGAGACTCAAACCATCCTCTATTCGGGAACAGATGCTCTGACTTAACCATCGCTCGCCAGTTGATTGATCCATCTTCATTGGTTTTATAGTCTATGCCTTCAATTAAACCCCATGCATTACGCGACTGAGGTACTAGATGTGGATTCTTGTTCTCGCTCATTGTAAATTTTAAAATAATCTTGTTCTTCTTCGAACTCTTTGGAGAGAATAACATGCTCTCCCAATTTGTCAAGAGGACTATTTCTTAAAAATGAAGCCTTTGAGGAGAAAAGTTTTCCAGAAGAAAATAGTATCTTAGAACTAGTGAACTTCGTAGTTTCATTTATTTTAGATTTTACATCATCTGGAAGCGTAGAAGCTTTATCTTCAAATATATCCCAATCTAAAAATTTAAATCTAAATTCATTAATCTTGTCGATTTGATTGCAGTAAATTTTAATTGAAAAACCAAGATACTTACAATTCTTTAAAAAGTTTTCAGATATTCTATCCGAAATCATTATTGTAATATTTTTAACATTTTGCTTATATGGAGCAAGCAAAGAAAGATTTATATCTTTATCGGTTATTATATTTACTTTTCTATTTTTAATCCAAAATTTTAAAGCATCTGTAGACATGCTTTCAATGTAATCTAATCTTAGATTAACAAATTGATCTTGTAAAAACTTTTCTTCGGTTGTGTAATTTGGAACTATTTCAACTACTTTTCTATTAAATTCTTTACCAAGATGCACTAATTCAAATCTGTCTAAATCATTTTTAATGTTTAAAGCGTCTAATATTTTTTTTGCAACTAGATATGGGCTTATGGAATTTACGGTTTTTGGAGATTCGTTTAATTGACCATAGCTTGGAAGATTTCCATATCTTTCAGAATCAATATTTATTTGTAAATGTTGATTCCAAATAGGTTTAATTGTATCAGATTCGAATAAAGAATATAAACCTACGCTAGGAATACCTAAAGCAGAAGCTAAATATAAAGAATAATTTTGATTAGCGATAAGTAATTTTGATTTAGATATTATATAAGCTTCCTGCTTTTTATTTATTTTAATAAAACAGCGTTTCGCCGCCAATTTTACATTTTCATCACTGGCTATTTGATAGATTTCGATATTTTTTTCTTTTAAAAAAGGAGCAATAAGAGAAACGACATCAGAAAAATAATCATAGGTTCCATCATTGTATCTGCATCGCGTATCTATAGTAATTATATTATCTTCACAAATAGGTAAATAAGCCAAATCAATAAATGGCTTTGCAATTTTCAATCCACATCCTAAAGCGTATTTCTCAGCTATGTTCATATACTTTCAATTGAATTTTATCTTTATTATTTTTAGTGAAGTTTAAATATCTACGAGTTTCTAAATATGGTATATAAGCAAACTCAAAATACTTTTTCTCATCACCACGACCTTCAAAGAAAAAAGGATCATCCATTTTGTCGCAATAATTCAATATTTTGTGAATTGATTTATTAGAAGAAATCAAATCAAAATACTGTGGTTTAGTAAAATAATAAATATTATGATCTGGATACTCTTGCTTTATTGAAGGCAGTAGAGCGGAACTGATAATAACATCTTCTTCGTTTTCTGGCATCACAAATGCAATTCTTTTGCCATCGTCCTCTTTAGAAAGAGATTCTATCATTTTTTCTTTTGTTATAGAATTGTTTTCCATTGTAGCCACCTTTATAAAATAAGCTAAAATATCAGATCTTTTTAAATCTGTCTTCAATCTTTGTATCCAATGTTCAACACCAGAAGAATCGATTTTGCCTAGAATATTTGAATATAAACTTTCAATCCATTCTTTATCCGCAAGAGATTCATCTGGAACAAAGTTGATATTACGTTCTTTTCCTGATGAATTTATTTCTGAATAATTTACATAAGGCAACGAATCAAAAAGATCTTCAAAAAACTTTCCAATTATATTTATGCTATAATTTTCTAAAACAAAATTTCTGGCTTTTTTGCCCATTATCAATTTTTCTTCTAAATTCATTTCATAAACTTTTTGCAATTGTTCTGCAATGCTTTTGGGCAGCGTAGAAGCTTTTATGAATTGAGTTCCCGGCTCGCGATACTCTGCCCATTCAAGAGCAAGCCCAGCACTATCTTCAGAACAACAATCTTCTCCACAACTATAATTAGTTACAAGGGTAATTAATTCCGTTAGCTTGGCTTCTTGAACAGGAATTTCTTGACCACCAGAAGTAAATGGATGACAGTAAACATCCATTAAATTATAAATTTGATTTAACTGTTGTTCATTTACTCCATGCTTTATATTAGTAGTTTCGCAAGTATTAACAGCTTTACAATATGGGCAGTTGATACCATTTCCAACAAAATTATTAATATGATAGTTATTACAATTTTTGCAAAAATAAGTTGTTATAATATTTTTATTATCAATATTTTTCTCTTTCAATAAACGAGATATATCCCATCCTTCTCCCCAATGAGTGTGTAAAAGAAGTTTTGCTTTAGCAGATGGATTTTTTTCAGAAAAAAGTTTAAATCCGTCCAACAGATTAGGAACACTTTTTCTTAACTGATTTCTAAATACAAATCCGACAATAAAACAATTTTCTATATTGAATAACTTTTTGATTTTACTTACTTGATCTGATGGTAGTTTATAAAAATTATCTACATCTAAACTACCTCTTACTGTTTTTACATGTTTATGATCTAATTCATGCAAAGCTTTTTCAGCGAAAGATGCCCAAACAAAATAATTTTTAATTTTTGAAGCGGCATTTACCGCTTCAGGTAAAATTGGTAAGCTATCAAGAGTTGTATGGATAATACAATTAACTTTATTCCACCAAGGTTTATCATAATATCCACTAAAAGCCCAAATATCTTCTATTCCTAGATAAATATCTGGTTTGAACTCGTCGATAGCTCTATCGATAGTTTCTGATCCATAAGAAAGCATTTGAGAACGCTTAGGATCTTTTTGTATTTCTCTAATGAGTTCTTGATCATCAGGAAGAGATCCTACGCATTTCCAAGGAGTCAACTTTGTAGCATCGCTACTCCAAGTAAGGGAATTGCTGAACTCAATTAATTCGTATTTGCCAGTTTTGTACAAATAAGACAATAAATTTTTTTTATGCTTACCGAATCCAGTAAACATTTTGCAATGATTGCTATGAATCAGAATCTTTTTCTTTTGCATTAGAACTCCACTTCGTCTGTAACAGGCTCAGTTTGTTGAGTCTTTGCTTTTTGAGCAACTGGCGCAGGAGAAGAATTCTGTCGAGCGATCTTCGGAGCAGAGTCTTTAGCCAACTTGCGAGCGTCGTCAAGTATAGAATAATACTTATTGATAAAAGAAATCAAACGAATACATTCTCCCGGCTCAAGAGGAATCTTAAAACTATCAGATCCGTTACGAGTAATAGACAATCCGAACGCAGTATACTTTACTGCATTATCACCTTGACCCTTTACCTTTTCAAATGGCGCAAACTTGATAGAAGTCTTATTTGATTCGCTATTATGAAAAGTAAAGTATCCAGTCTTTTGCTGAATTGCGTTGATGATTTCACCAAGCTCAAACTCATTGAACTTTAAAGAAGCATTCTTGGAAGGATCGTTGCGGCTTTCAGAAAAAGAACCTGTCTTCTTTTGATCGTTCCAAGAATGTTGAGCGATCATGTTTACATAGAATTGAGGCTCTTGACCATCCTTTTGAGAAATTTGGAAACTAATTGCACAACCCGCATTCTTAGAGTTGGGCTTGTAAATTTGTAGATTCATATACCGCAAGATACTAACAATATCTTGCGGTATTTCTAGTAAATTAAGCTATGTAATAAAAGATAGTTTTAGCTGTAGCTAAAGTTATATCAGTGCTGACCATAAATGGAATTGGAAAGCTAATCGGCGCAGAAATAGTAATAGCTTGTCCCATAGCTGTAAATCCAGATGTTGCGGCAACAACATAAATATTTTTGCCTACTGGACAAGTGATAGAGGTAGCAGTATTAATAGTACAAAAAGCAGGTAACTGATTCATATATTTATATTACACAGATATTGTTATTTTGGATTAAAATTTCTAACTGTGCAATCTTTATATTGTCTATTATTTTTTCTGCTATTAAAGTCTGAAGCTCTCTTTGAATAGTTTTATCAACTTGTCTTGCGCCAAAATTATTTAATTGAATACGATTGTAAAGAAAATCAACAACTTCGTCAGTATATGATAACTTTATTTTCTTATATGATAAATTTTCAATTAACTTGTTTAGTTGATTTTTAATTATATTCTTCAGATGAATGTCGTTTAGATTGTTAAATACAATTATTTCGTCTATTCTATTTAATAGATCCGCTGGGAAATAACTTTTTAATGCAGAGATTACATCCGACTGAACGTTATTGTTCTTGGAATTAAAACCAATTGTTTGACTCAGTGCAGCTTGCGCTCCAACATTTGTGGTCATGATTATAATGCAATTAGAAAAATCAACTACGCTTCCGAAAGTATCGGTAATCTTTCCTTCTTCAAGAATTTGAAGAAGAGAAAATAAAATATCTGGATCTGCTTTTTGAATTTCATCAAAAAGAATAATACTATGCCCATTTTTCTTTATCTTCTCTGTTAGGATACCACCTTTGTCATATCCAATATAACCAGGGCTAGATCCTATTAATTTATTAATAGCTGTTTTGTCTGCGTATTCAGACATGTCAATGTATATAAAACTATTCTTGTTTGAATATAAGTTTTCAGCAATAAGTTTGCTGCAAAATGTTTTACCGACACCTGTAGGGCCAGCAAACAACATTGAAGCTAAGGGTTTTTTCTCATCTCTGAATCCAGCTTTAGAGCGAACCAAGCATTTATAAATTTGATCAACCTGTAAAGATTGACCAATTAATTCTTTTTCTAAAATAGATTTTGTATTCTTTAATTTTTCAAAATCTTGTTTTGTTAAATCATCTATTGGTATGTTTGTTTTATTAGAAATAACACCCAATACATCAGACTCTTTTACTTCATAACGTTTATTTCGCCACTTATGAATCATCTTTATGGTGGCTTTTTCAAATTTTACCAATAGATCTGTCAATAATTTTTGTTTGCGATGATCGTTAATATTTGGATTCTCGTTTATTTTCTTTATTTGAGCTTCTATTTTTTGCATATCTGGAGTCTTTTTGATCATTCCTAATTTTATTTTTGATCCGGTTTGATCAAGAAGATCCAATACTTTATCTGGAAAACGGCCAGATAAATACTTATCTGCCATATCAATGCTGTATCTTATAATATCATCAGAAAAAGAAACGATATGAAAATCTTCATAAGAATGTTTTGTTGATTTAATTAAATTAAAGGTTTCTTCCTTATTTGGCTCTTCTATCTTAATTATTTGAAATCTTCGCGATAAAGCAGGATCGTCAGCGATTGTTTTTCTATATTCATCGAATGTAGTCGCTCCTATGCAACTGATATCACCTCTAGCCAAGTATGGTTTTAAAATATTAGCTACATCCATTCCGTTTTCTGGATTACCAGCACCAATAATGGTATGAATCTCATCAATAAAAAGAATAACGTTTAAATCATTTGATACTTCTTTTAAGATATTTTTAATCTTTTCTTCAAATTCTCCTCGGTATTTACATCCGCCAACAATCATTGGTATATCTAAGGCGTATATCCTTTTCATCAAAAGGAAGTCAGAACACTCTCCTTTAACGATAACCTGAGCTAAAGATTCGATTAATGCGGTTTTACCAACACCGGCTTCACCAACTACAAGTGGATTATTTTTATTTTTGCGACAAAGTATTTCTGATATTTTTTGAATTAAATTTTGATTGACATGAAGATTATTAATTTTTCCATTAATAACCATTTCATTTAAACAAATAGAATACTGTTGAAGATTCTTATAATTAGGAATTCTAGGTTGTGGAGTCTCTATTATGTTTGGCGCATCTTCTATTTTCATTAAATCGTCTTCTAACAACGATTCTTCTACATCGGCGCAAATCTTATTAAAAGGAATATCAATAGAATTAATAAACTTTTTAAAAAGTTCGTCTTGAGTTTCAAATAGACAAATAAATATATGCTCTATACCAACAAATTTATGATCGAATTTATTAGATAGTGCTTTAGCTCCATTTAAAAGATCTTTAGTTTCTTCGTTCAATAAAGGTTTACCGCTTTTTTTTGCTGAAGGTTTATAGTTAGCATCTATAAAAGAATTAATTTCTTTTTGAAATGCGGTTTTATCTACACCATATTTAACAAAGTTTTGTTCTATTTGATCTTGATTTATTTTTGTAAAAGCTAATAAGAAATGTAAACAATTTATTGAAGAACTGTTTCTATTCTCGGCTAGTGTACAAGCTAATTTAATTAACTTTTGTGATCTTGGTGTGAAATTAAAATTTTTCATTCGATATCAGACAGCTTCATGTATATATGATTATCCATTATGCCGATCTTGTCAACCCATAAAACATCATCGCCCTTCTTTCCCACGAATACAACAATGTTTTCTTTTTCAGGAATTTTGAGACCTGATTCTATATATTCAGTTAGTCTTGCATTTTTACCACCATCTAGAAACATGCAGCTAATACTTCCCACTTCGTCTTTAAGTTGAAATCTATAAAATGTAGAATTAGATTTCTTAGTCTTTCCTTTGTAAACATCATCAATAACGCCAACGACTTTTACAGTCTCATCCTTAAACACAGAATAGAATTCTAGCGTATCTGTAAATCCGCTTTCGCTTTGATCTAAGATATTCTTTAGTCTTGTAGAAGGAGTATATCCCAATAGCTTATATTCAAATACCCAATTAGCAAACTTTTCATGATTCTTATTTTGATCGTATATCTTTTTATATTCTTGATACTTCTTCTTGAATGTCTCTTTTCTTTTGTCGCCCATGAAAGGCTTGCCTTTTTCATCAAGCATGTTTGTTTTAATAGCGCATTCGCTTACGATTGTGAGTACATCGTAATCATACTTAGGAGCCACATTGCATACGAATCTTTTTTCCTTGTCTGTAAGGAGATTGAAAGCTTGAGCCTCCAGAACTAATC
>Ga0222713_10003692_pt1 | contig 15721 bp, 12 predicted proteins | sample C33_649DmetaG_FD_165061 | JGI IMG/M metagenome (GOLD analysis project Ga0222713, IMG submission 165061) | Estuarine water microbial communities from San Francisco Bay, California, United States - C33_649D | ecosystem: Environmental > Aquatic > Marine > Unclassified | place: USA: California...
CGGCGATAAACTGGTCCACATCGTGGACACGGTGAAGGACAAGGCTGGACGCCACCTTCACAAAGTCGCCGCCAAATCACCCGCAGTCGAAGTGGGCAGCCATGCGGAACTCTCCGTCGATCTGACTCGCCGTCGTGCCATCTCCCGTCACCACTCTGCCGCGCACTTGATTCACTGGGCCTTGCGCAAAGTGCTCGGCACCCACGTCCGCCAGGCCGGCACATCCAAGACTCCCGAGCGCATGCGTTTCGACTTCTCGCATTTCGAGGCCGTCACCCACGCGCAACTGCAAGAGATTGAGCAGCTCATCAACGACAAGGTCATCGACAACGCAAAGGTCGAGTCCTACGAAACCGAATTCGACAAGAAACCGGCCGACACCCTCGCGTTCTTCGGCGACAAATACGGCAAGATCGTCCGGGTGGTCGACATCGGTGGCTACAGCCGCGAGCTCTGCGGCGGCACCCACGTCACGACCACCGGTGAAATCGGCCTGATTCGGATCGTAGCTGAGATGGCGATTGCCGCCGGCACCCGACGCATTGAAGCGGTCGCTGGTCAGGCCGCCTATACCTTTACCGCCGAACATGAAATCGCGCTCAAGACCGCCGGCGCGAAACTGAATGCCGGCCCCCATGACCTGGTGCAGAAACTTGATGCCCTGTTGGCGCACCAAAAAGAAATCGAGACCAAGCTAAAAGGCTTTGAACAAAAGGCCGCGGCCGGCCTCTCCGATTCCCTGATCGCCAACGCCGTCGAGAAAGACGGTTTGAAATTCATTTCAGCCGTCGTCGAAATCGAGTCACCGGAAGCGCTGCGCAATCTCGGATCCCAAACTCTGCCGAAGCTCGGCGAAGGGGTCGTGAAACTCGGCGCAATCTTTGGCGACAAGGCGACCGTCGTTGCGTTCTGTTCGCCGGCGGCAATCAAAGCCGGTCATCAGGCCGGCAAGATCATCGCGTCAATTTCCACCGCGATCGGCGGTAAAGGTGGCGGCAAGCCCGACTTCGCCATGGGTGGCGGCAAGGAAACGAGCAAACTGGCTGCAGCCTTAGACGAGGTCTGAGTCCGAGCGGCGATCACCAAGCCATTTAATAAGCACCCTCAGGAGTTCGGGTTTTCGCACGGGCTTGCTGATGAAATCCACCATCCCCGCCGCAGTGCAACGCTCGCGATCCTCCAGCGTGGTATTGGCGGTGATAGCCACGATTGGTGGCGCGTCGCGCAAAGCCCGTTTGATCTCCCGGGTGGCCATGTGTCCGTCCATGACCGGCATGCGACAATCCATGAAAATGATTCGATAGCCATGCAGCCGGGCCATGGCGACTGACTCAGCCCCATCAGACGCGAGATCGACCTGACAGCCCAATTGTTCCAGTTGTTTGGATATCACGAGTCGATTGATAGAATCGTCGTCGACCACCAAAACCCGCCCCCAAGTGGAATCGACCGGCAATACCGTGGGTGCAGCCGGAGTCAGATCTACCGTGACCGGTTTGGGTTTATTATTGGCTAATGCGGCCAACAACAAATCGGGATCCAAAATGGGCTTACGTAAAACAGCATGCACCACGAAATCGTCCGACGAAATATCCCGGTTGGATCTTAAGGCAGCCAGAATCACCCGAAGTTTACCGGCGCGCACGGCCGCCCCAATCACGTGCCTCTGATCGGAAGACAACGCCACCGACTCATCCAACAGCAGGAAGCAAGTGTCATGGGAATACACACTCACTTCATGCAACCAACGAATAACCTTGCTAGGCACGTCGGTAAATTGCGCCAGATAGCCGCAGCGGGTAAACATCGCCACGGCGGACTCTGCCGCAGCAGCCGTATCATCCAGCACCATGACTTGTTCCGGGCGAAGGGGTCCGCCATAGGGCGGCAATGCTTCCATTTCCATTTCGAGTTCAAAGGAAAATACCGATCCTTTGCCCGGAACACTCCGCACGGAGATCGTGCCGTTCATTAGTTCCACCAGGCGCTTGCAAATCGCTAGTCCCAGCCCGGTGCCACCGTATTTCCGGGTGGTCGAGGTATCCGCCTGAGTGAAACGTTCAAAGAGTCGCGCCTGCACTTCCGGTCCGATACCTACTCCAGTATCCGTAACACTAAAACGCAGTTTGACGGAATTCTCTGCTTGATTGGTGGCGTTCGGAATGACCGTCACGCCAAGGACCACCTGCCCGGATTCAGTAAACTTGACCGCATTGCCCACCAAGTTGAGTAAAATTTGCCTGAGGCGATCAGGATCTCCCCGCACCAACAAAGGAACTTCCAATGGAACCAACAGCACCAGCTCAATTCCCTTCGCAGTCGCACGCGGCACCAGCACTTCCAACACGTCCCGCAACGGTTGCGTCAGATCAAACTCAAGGCTCTCGATATGAATATGCCCGGCTTCAATTTTTGAAAAATCGAGAATGTCATTTAGCACGGCCAGCAAGGATTCGGCCGAGGCCCGCAAAGTCGTCAGGTGTTCCCGCTGTTCGCTGTTCAGGGCCATATCCAACAGCATGTCCGCCGAGCCGATCACCCCATTCAACGGAGTTCGGATCTCATGGCTCATCGTGGCCAAAAATTCACTCTTGGCCCGGTTAGATGAGGCAGCGGCTTCCATTTCATCTCTCACCCGCGCTGAATGAGCGCGTTCTTCAGACAGCATCTTGGCCTGGTGGAGTCTTTCGCGTTCACGATTATCATGCCACCGGACCGCAAACCCCACCAATCCACCGGCACCGATGATTAGAATCGCCAAAACCAATGCCTTGAACCACCACGCTTGCCAGTAGAACGGCGTCACATCGATGACGACTGACGTTTCCGGCGTCGGCACCCCTTCTCGATTCACCGCCCTGACGTGGAACTTATACACCCCGGGTCGCAAATCCGGTAATCGTGCCACAGGTTCCACTCCGGCGTGCACCCAGCCAGTATCCACACCGTCCAGGCGATATTCATAGTTAATATCCTCCCCGTAGCCAAGACTGATACCGGAATAGCGTATATTAACCCGCTGGGTGCCGGCTGGAACCATGACCGCTTGATTCCGATCATCCGGCCATGGCAAATGTTCATCACCCGCCCGAACATGCTCGATGTGAACCTGGGGCACTACCGTCGAAACCTGCACCTGCTGCGGGTCGATTCTCACCAATCCTTTCAGGGTAGCGAACCAGAGCACCCCTGCACTATCGCATAGTGCCATATTTTGAAAACCACCCCGACAAGTCGCGCTCTTCATGCCCTCACGACGATCAAAGACTTGCACCGACAATCTAGCTTGGGTGCCGGACGCCACCGCATCTAGTGATTGTCGGGTAATTTTGATGATCCCCCGGGCAGACGAAGCCCAGATATCATGGTCCCTTGCCTCCACGAGTCCGACCAAATTTTCCCGAACCAAGCCGGCTTCGCGGCCGTAAACCACCCAACCCTTGTCGCTTTGACGCAGGATATTGCCTTCGAGCGTGGTAATCCAAAGTGCTCCCGCATGGTCCACGAAAAGATTACTCACCGTTCCGGGCAAATGACCGTCCAGAGCATCAACTAAAATGAATCCCGCCGAATCGTGGCGCCACAGTTTACCACTGCGACTGGCCACCCATAATTGACCCCGACCATCCTCAGCAAAGACATGATACGGTTCGTCCTGATCCCCACAGGGCACTTCGCGGAAGCGACCGTTTCCCGGCAAACGATTCCACGTTCGGTGCCTATCCACAAGCGCTGGGCGCGATCAAGATACAGCGAGAAAATAGTGTCTGATCCCAAAGTGGCAGCATCCCAGTTTTGCACTCCTGATTCGGATCGCAGGAATAATCCATCGCCATAAGTAGCCACCCACAGACCCACGCCGGATTGTTGCAATACCCCATGAACCCATGAGTGTTTGTTGAGTTGTTTTGTGGTTTTGAACTCTATGGCAGATCCGAAGTGGTGCTCATCAAAGGGCAATAACCCGCCGCCGTGGGTGGCAACCAGCAACTCGCCGGGTGAAGTTTCGATCACCGCATTGACCACCGGTTGTTCCAAACCCACCGCTTCATCAAAGGTCTTGGCTGATCGCGGACGAATCCGGGCCAGACCTCCCCCATTGGATCCAACCCATATATTCCCCTCACGGTCCCCACTGATACACAGTAACGCATTGTTCAACAACCCGTCCGCCATGGTGCACTCCAACCAGGTGCCATCATTACGGTAGACGACCACCCCATTATGATATCCCGCCATCCATAAATTACCCCACTGGTCCTCGTGAAGTTTCACTGCTTCCTGGTTATGGTCAGCCGGCCGCTCGATGGTTTGCACCCATTCACCGTCGTGCCATCTACGGATGCGCAAAGGACCGCCACCCAGATCCCTCCAGTTTTGGCCGCGGCAAACCCTTGCACTACGAGTTCGCCCTTACCCCATTCCTCAGGGCTAAATGAATGCCAACTCTCATCGGTGAAATAGGCCAAATTACGGTCGGCCATCAGCCATATCTGATCGTCGGCATCAACCAACAAGCTCCATGGTTTTTGATTATTTGCATCAGGTGGTTGGGGCAGCCAGATTTCGAACCGGTCTCCATTGAGCCGCAGTAGTTTTTGCCCGACCATTGCAAACAAGCGGCCATGGGAGTCACGCGCCAATCCCGCTACCAGACCTTTGGGCACCCCCTCATCATCGCCATAATGACGCCACTTCTCTCCTTGGCGCCGAAAGATCCCATTGTTCGTGCCAACCCATAATACCCCGTCTGGATCAGCCAATAATTCCAACACCATAACATCTCTAAATTCCGGCGTCACCACTTCATGGTCCGGTGAAAATCGGATGCCATTGAATCGGGTCAGTCCGGAAAACGATCCCACCCATAGATAACCATCCGGCGTTTGTGCCATGCACGTTACCGCTACAAAAGGGAACGCATTATCTATATCCCAAGTGCGCAGCATATACTGTTGCGCAAACTGCCGGGAGTCGATACCGACCTCGTGGGCAAACCCGCTTACCACCACAAGCACGGTGAATAGCATGCCCCGGCTGTAACTGTATAATCGGGCCGCATGGGATTGCACAGATTCGTTTCTAAATAGAGAGCATGACGAATCAAGCCCCTCATTCGGTAAATAGTGGATTGCGACTGAGGGCGTTCTGTCCACCTTGCATGAATAATGTCTGATGCGTTTCCATCTCTTGTGTGCCTGCTGGCCTTTGACGGTTCCAACCGTATGGCGGTCCGTAAACTGGGTTCGAAAACGGGATTGGCCTTCACTGGTATCGATCTCGCCATGGCACTCGAGCGGCTGGAATCGGCGTTTCCCTCCCACACCAAACCGGTCGAATATTTCAAAGTGACCGCAGGCGGCCGCGCTTACTCGGTCTATTTCGCCCAAGCCATCGGCACTCCGCTCGATTCGGAAATCGAGCCATGGTCCATCGAAAATTTGACCCTCAATTCCGAACGTCTGGCCCCTTCACTCAAGGCCATCGTCGAGCAATTGGATCCCTATTTGATCGAAATCCCCTATCTCCATATAGGCGAAAACGATTTCATCTATAAATTCCGCCCGGAAAAGGAGCGCAACGCCGCCATCTATGCCGAGGACCCCGTTTCAAGCACGCTGTATCAATCGCAATTGTGCACCCTCATCAAAGCCCAGGCACGCACGCATGAACGGACGGCCAGCCAGCCCGTCGCCATCAATTTCGGACCGATCAGTTATCTCATTCCCAGTCACTTTGGATTCTGCCTCGGCGTAAAGAATGCCATTGAAAGGGCCTATGAAACCCTGTCGGCCAACCCATCCCGCCGGGTCTTCATGTTATCGGAGTTGATTCATAATCCTTTCGTCAATGCCGACCTCTTGCGCCGGGGCCTGCGGTATCTGCAAACCGACAAAGGGGTTCCATATACGGTGGAGGGACCGGCCAGTGATACGAGCCAACCCAACCCACTGCTTTGGGATACGCTGACCCCCGATGATATTGTGATTATCCCCGCGTTTGGCGCCACGGATGAAGACAAACGCAAATTAGTCCGTAAGGGCATCGCGGTCTGCCAATATGATGCGACCTGCATGTTGGTGGAAAAAGTATGGAAAGCCGCCCGTAACTATGGCCAAGCCGGCTATACGGTAATCATTCACGGTAAAGCGGAGCATGAGGAAACCAAAGCCACGTTTTCGAATACCCGGCGATACGCACCGGCCATCATTGTCCGCGACCTGGAGGAGACCAAGCTCCTGTCCGGTTACATCACGTCCAAGGATTCGGCCGCACATGCTGATTTTTATCGAACATTTGCCGGCAAACATACCCCCGGCTTCGATGTTGAGCGTGATCTCAAGCGGGTGGCCGTGGTCAATCAGACCACGTTGCTGGTAAACGAAACCCGGGAAATCATCTCCTATTTGCGCGAGACCTACACCCAACTGCACGGTCCGGCCGGAGCCGAGCACGTCGGGGGCAGCGGCCGCACTGACACCCTGTGCTATGCCACTCAGGTAAACCAGGATGCGCTCGCCAAGGCTCTGGCCACACCGATTGACGCCGCATTTGTCATCGGGGGTAAAAATTCTTCCAACACCTACCAATTGTATCGTTTGTGCGAGCAGTCCTTGGGAACCCGCGCCTATTTCATTCAATCGGAGGCCAATATTCTTTCCTCCCGGGAAGTGGAGCATTACGTTTTCCCTCCTCATCATGATGGCCGGCCGCACGGCATGATGATAAAGCGGGATTTGTGGTCTGATCTGACCAGTCCCAAGCGGGTGCTCATTACCGGCGGCGCCTCCTGTCCCGACGGTATTATCCAGCAGGTAATCGCCCGACTAAACGCCCTTTTCCCCGCCGCCGACCTGCGCAGTATGGCGACTATCCTTGAGGAATTTTCCAACACCACGGACTAGGTCCGTGATCCATGCGCAGCCAAGGTGCCTTCGCACGATATCCGACCGCCTCCCCAGGCCCTTAGAATTTGAAATTCAAGCCGGCCCGGAAGCCCTGCAATTTCGACAAGTCGACGTCGGTGGTGTAACTGGAACCATTTTCCGTGATAGTCTGCACGTAGGTCCCGGTGCTTTGATAAAATGCTCCCATATACAAACCGGCCCGTTCTGTAATCAGATACTCCATCGTGGCATCCACATAGTAACCGGATAGATTGTTTCCCTCGGTCTCCGATACGGTTGTGACCAACGTATCACTGGTGTCAGGCACCAAGGTCTGTTCCACGGAATAAGTAGTGCCTGAATAAACCAAGGCGGGACCACCACTGACCGTAAACCGGAGATTATCGGTGATCGAATAGATCAAGGTCGGGCCCAAACGCATGGTCAGGTAGGTGCCCTTGAGATGCCAAAAATTAGTCACTTGGGTGTTGTTTGACGCGGTCGTGGTGGTGCGGCTGTCAGGTTTCCGGTCGAGGTAAACCGTCGTCTCGATGACATTGCCGTCCGCGTCGACCCCACTGGAAGGCGCCCCATAGGGCAATCCGGGCGGCAAAGTCTGGCCATCCAAGCTGTATTTATCGGTAACCGTAGTAATCGTCGCCAGCACACTGTCGCGAACGCTGGATTCGATTCCGTTGATGCCAACGCCAGCAAATAGACGCCACTGCAGACGTTTGCTGATGTTTCCCATGTCACGGGACACCACCAATTCGGTGCCAAGACTCATACCAGGATCTTTGCTGCGCATGGCACTGTCAGTGATATCGGCCTTGTAAGTGTGAAAGGACATCGTGGCTCCATCATCCAATACTTGGCGCGCATCCGTATAACCCCAGGTATTGGTTTTACCATCAGTAGCTCCGTCACGTTGGTCACGCACCACCACGCCATCGTGGTAAGACCTCACCACATCGGTGGAAACCTCATCACTGATCGACTGGGAAGATTGGACCAAACCCTGACCGGCGAAGGATGACTTGGTCCCATTGAGAGTGCGTGTCCCTACACTCAGCGAGAACTTTGGCTCTACGAAATAATCGTCGAAATTGAAGTTGGGAATGTCATCCTCGGGGTTCTGCGCGCGACTTAGGGACGCCAGAGTGAGGAAGGCCAAGAGGTAAAATTTCTTCATGTAGAGGTTACAGTGTCACAGGTGTGACGGTATTAGCGGAAAAATGTTGCATAAAGATTTGTGTCGAAAGCCTCCGAGTCAATGGGAGATTCGGCCCGGCCGAGCGACCCTCCACCGGGTCATTATTCGTTAAATTCGTCCCGCTGGGCGGCGGCATCATTTTCCGCCTTTAGGGCTGCCGCCGCAACCGGATCGATGGCTGCTTCCTGCTCCTTCAGACGTTTTTCCAGGGCCTTCAGTCCTTCGGCCTTATGTTCCAGCTCCGATTCCTTTTCCTGCTGGGCCTGAACTTTCTCAAAAAGGGTATTTTCACTGTCATCCAGGAATTGTTCCCGGTCCTTGATCTGTTGCTTGGCCTCCTTCAATGCGGCTTCCTGTTTCTCCAGTTCTGCCTTCAATTGCTCCAAGGCGGCCCGCTCTTCATCGCTCATGCTGGTCTTGGCGGGGGCCTCCTGCTTCGTCGCGGCCAGCAGGCGTTCCCGAGCCATCAACAAGGCTTCCCCTTCCGCAACTTCACGTTCCTTTTCCTGCAGTCGGGCCTCGGCGTCTGCCACCGCCCGTTCCCGATCCGCCAGCATGACCTCCAATTGTCGCAGATTTTTCTCCAGTTCAGAGATCCGTTCCGCATCCAAAGTGGCCGGCTCACCCCAAGGAGTTCTGGTAGCCGACACAATTGCATTGATCGATTCCCGGGCCGCAGTGGTGGCTTCGGACACCTCCTGCAGGGAACGCACCGGAGTCCGTCGGCGTAAAGTTAAAGCGGGACCTTGAGCGGTCTTGGTCGGAAATTTAATGGGACTGTCCGGCATCTTGCCCTATCATTACTTGCCAAACAGTCGGCCGAACAACCCCTTTTTCTTGGGCTCCTCTTTGGGGGCCAGCCCTTTGACCAAAGGTTCAAGGATAGCCGCAACCCGCGTTTCTGCCTCGGGATTTTTCAATACCATCAAGGTGCGCCGCAATTCTCCACCTGAGGTCAGCTCCGATTTCAAGGTCTGCCATTCCTCCTTAAAACAGGTAAAGGCAGCCTGACGTCGTTCGAGCGTGTCCCCAGCGCGTTCGGCTTGCGCCAGACATTCGATCAGGTGCAGGCCTTTTGCCCCGGGACGATATGGGAGCACCTCGGTGAGCGAATTCTCATCCACATGAGAGAGCGCATTGAGCAATTTTCTAAAATCCCCGCCCACGATCACGTTTTGGGACATATTCTGAGCAAAACGGGCGAACTCACCCAAGGTGGACAAATGCTCCAAACCGCAAAATTCGCGGGTATCCTTGTTCAAGGCGGTCAATTCGATGGGGAAATCCTCAGGGATGCCCAATTTCGCCATATTCTTGAGCAGCTGGTTATCGCGTTCAGCGCTAGCCTCGGTGTGCGTTACCATGTCACCGAATGGATCATCAAATGAAAGGGTATCCTTCAGGATTGATATGAGCAGATCTGCGTGATTCGGGTATCCCTTCAAAGTGAGCAATTCCCGCATTTCATCGTAGCCCAGGTCAATATAGGCGGCTGCATTTTCATCCGCTCCCTTAATGGGCCAATCCGGGCCTTCCAAGTTCTGAGCCAAACTGCTCAGGGATGTATCGACCATGATGGATGTCGCGAAGGCCAAGCGCACATCGTCCCAATCTTTGGCGGTATATTTAGAGGTGGATTCAGACATGAAAATTAAGTGGTTAGGGTTACGATGTAATGCCACCCATACGGATGATTTCGTCGGCAAGTTTACGGTAATCGGTGATGACGCTTTCCTGCTCATCACCGTCATTGTCCTGCGAAAGCATGGTCACCGGCAATCCCAGGGTAACGGCCCGACGCACAACCATCGCGTCGCGAATCTGCGTTTGGAATATCTTCGCATCTGGGGAGACGCGCTTGGCGGCCTTGAATTGATTCATGCGCAATTGCATGCGCATTTTAGGCACTTCGATATCCACCCCGGTCTTGATCGAGTTGAAAACGACGCCCCGGACTTGGGCCGGCGGCCCCATCGCCGCGGTGCGAAAACTGGCAGACAATTGATGGAACTTACCGAGTTTATCGACCAACAGGGTAAATCCGATCAAGCTGAGCGCATCCGGATTGGATGGCACGACAATCTCATGGCTGCTGAAGATCCCACATTGGGACGCCCGTAAAATATTGGGTGGGCAGTCAAAGAGGATGAAATCATATTCATTCTCAATCGCGGCGAGTTGCTGTTGGAAAATGAGATAATGCGGAAATTTGGGATCACCGGTATATTCGGCTTCAAGGTCCACCAGATTGAAATTGGTGGGCACAATATCCAAACCGGGCAGCACCTTCGCCCCCGACTTGTCCTCCACGACATCCCGGAAAACAATGTCTTCAATCCGGGCACTTCCCGGGTCAAATAGAGAAAATGGCGCCTTCGTTGGTCGAGTTGATCTTATTCCAACGCTCCAGGCGCAAAAGCCAGATACTGGCGTTGGATTGTGTATCCAAATCGAACAGCAGGACCTTTTTGCCTAGTTTTGCGAGACTGGCCGCGGTGTTGACGATTAGGGACGTCTTGCCGACGCCGCCCTTGTAGTTGATGAAGCTGATTTTACGCGCCATGCTTAGGGTGGTTTCTGAAGCGATATTACTCAAGAAAGGTGCTTGGAAAAATACATGTCGCGAGCCCAAAAGGTCACAAGTCACTTTTAACGCTTTATTTGCAGCCCTCTTGGCGGACTAAATGAGAACATTCCCTCCTCCAAATGACCAAAGAAGACCTCCGTCACCAAATTTTACGCCATCTGCAGGCCGAGCTCGATAACTTGATCAGAGGCGCCCAACTCGCGCACGATGAGGCCACCAGCGAGGAAAGTCGGGCGGAGAATAAATACGACACCCACAGCCAGGAGGCGGCTTATTTGGCTGAAGGACAGGCTCGGCTTGCCACCGAAGCCAGTGAGGCAATCAGTTTATTCCAAACCCTAACGCTGCCCGCATACCATCAGCAGGACCCCATCGCGATCGGTGCGTTGGTTGAATTAGTCAGTGCAAAGGAATCGACTTGGTATTTCTTGGGTCCACGGGCTGGCGGTCTGGAACTTAAACTGGAAGATGGCCGCACCGCCCTATTAATCAGGCCGACATCCCCGATGGGACGGCAACTACTGGGAAAAATTACCGGCGATCAGGTGCAGGGAACGGGTCGGGACCGATCCCTGCACACCATCAGCCGGGTCGTTTGATCGCCGGAGATCGTCAATTCATGCGAAACACAATCGGCACCGTCATTCTAAAACTGACCGCCCGTCCCAGATGCCGGCCCGGCTCAAAGCGCCATTTTTCCACCGCGCGGAGTGCAGCATCATTTAACAACGGATCCGTTGTGCTCACCACATAGGAGGACGATACGCGCCCACTTTCATTGACAACGAAACCCACGACAACCTCTCCGCCGTAGCCCCGCATCCGGGCCTCCGCCGGATAGATCGGGGCTACTTGGGCGGTGGATCGCGGAGTGTTATCCAACTTGGTGGCATCGAAAATATTGGGGGTGAGTGACAGACCTTCCGGTGAACCATTCGGCACCCCAAACACCCCCACCGGTATTTTCTCCAACGAAATCTTGCTGTTTATCGTCACCGGCACCTTCTCCATCGAAACTGCATCGGCTATCGGCTTACTGAAAGGCTCCGGGGTGACGGGGGCTGACTCATCAGTGTCCCCCAGCTTCGACTTTATATCACTATCATCGGCCACAAGTTCAATCACCGGTGGGTCCGATACAACCGGGATCGGAGCCAGTTGCGGTCCTGATTTGGACTCATCCGGTCGGTTGGTCGTAGCCTCAGATTCTTTACGTGATCCCAACAGCAATGCCGCGTGGAACAGCACAGCGCACATAACCGGTATCGTGAATTGTCTTTTCATGTTGGCCTCCAGTTTAAGGGTTCAACATGACCACGATCGGCTCACCCAACTATTAGGGTGAATTTGGCTAAAATTTAACCTGATTCAGACCACTTGAAAACCAAGGTGGCATACGGTGGCAACGTGAGCGCGATGGATTGACCATGACCGTCCGCCGCCACGGGCTCGGTGTGGCAACCGCCACCGTTCCCCAGCCCACTGCCCCCGTAAAATTCACTGTTGGTGTTCAGCACTTCACGCCACATCCCACCCCGGGGAACGCTTAGCCGATAGTTCTTGCGCACCACGGGAGTGAAATGTCCGACCACCGCCAGCATCTCACAATGTTCGGCATTCAAACGCAGATAGGCGATTACACTCGCCTCGTTGTCATAGCAGGCCAGCCATTGAAAGCCCGTCGAGTTCAAATCGTTGCGGCCCAAAACGGACTCCTGAGTATAGAGTCGGTTCAAATCACCCACCAGACGACGCACCCCGGCGTGGTCGGGATACTGGCACAAATGCCAGTCCAGGCTTCGCTGATAATCCCACTCATGCGACTGCGCAAACTCTCCACCCATGAAGAGCAGTTTCTTCCCGGGCCACATCCACATATGCGCATAGAGGGCCCGCAGGTTGGCCGCCTTTTCCGGGATGTGCCATGCCCCCATCTTGAACAGCATCGAAGCCTTGCCGTGCACGACTTCATCATGTGAAAGCACGGTGACAAAATTCTCCGCATACTGATAGAGCATGCCGAAGGTCAGGTCATTCTGGTGCCACTTGCGATGCGCGGACTCCTTGCTGAAATAGCTCAGGGTGTCGTGCATCCAGCCCATGTTCCATTTGTAATCGAAGCCCAGCCCGCCGGTTTCTACCGGACGACTGACCCCAGGAAATGAGGTGGATTCCTCGGCAATCATCATTACGCCGGGATAATACTCATGCACGAGTTGGTTGGTGCGTTTGAGGAAGTCGATGGCCTCCAGATTCTCGCGACCACCGTATTGGTTGGGCACCCACTCCCCCGCTTTGCGCGAATAATCCAAATACAGCATCGAGGCAACCGCATCGACGCGCAACCCATCGATGTGGTAGCGATCGAGCCAAGCCAGCGCATTGGCGATCAGAAAACAACGCACCTCATTGCGGCCGTAATTGAAAATCAGCGTGCCCCAGTCCATGTGCGCCCCTTTGCGCGGATCGGCATGCTCATAGAGATGGGTGCCGTCAAACTGGGCCAAGGCAAAACTGTCACGCGGGAAGTGTGCCGGCACCCAGTCCAAGATGATGCCGATACCGCGCTGGTGCAGATGATCCACAAACCAGGCAAAATCCTCCGGAGTGCCAAAGCGATGCGTCGGAGCAAAAAAGCCCGTGACTTGATAGCCCCACGAGCCTTCGAAGGGATGCTCGGCCACCGGCATGATCTCAATGTGGGTAAAGCCTAGTTCGACCGCATAATCTGCCAGCTGGGGTGCCAGTTCCCGATAGGTCAGCTGCCGGTTGCCCTCGTCAGGATTGCGCCGCCACGAACCCAGATGAACTTCATAGATCGACATGGGGCGATCCAGTTGCGACGCCTGCTCGCGCCGTCGATCCATCCAAGCTTGGTCAGCCCATTTATGTTTGCGGGTGTCGCAGACAATCGAGGCGTTGTTGGTCGGAGCTTCAAAATGAGTCCCGTATGGGTCGGTCTTGATCTGGGTATTCCCAGCCTGATCACGAATCTGATATTTGTAATACTCGCCCTCTACGAGTCCCGGCACAAACAGCTCCCATACCCCGGAAGCTCCCATCGAACGCATGGGATGATAACGTCCATCCCACTGGTTAAAATTTCCCAACAAAGAAACCTGGGATGCGTTCGGTGCCCAGACGGCAAACCCTACGCCAGCGACACCATCCATGGTGCGCAAATGAGCTCCCAGCTTTTCGTATATCCTATGTTCATTACCTTCGTTGAACAGATAAAGGTCCTGTTCACTGAGGGTCGGCAGAAAGCGGTAGGGATCATGGATTGTGCGCAGGTCCCCCCGGTGGGATTTGACCTCCAATTGATAGTGAAATGCTTTTCGCCGCCGGGGTAAGAACACTTCAAAGGCTCCCGCCTCATCAAGCCGCTCCATGGGCCACCGTTCCTGTTTAGCAGGATCAACCACTGCGCATTCAGCGGCATCCTGCAGGACCACCCTGACGACCAAGCCCCGTTTTTTCTGATAGCTGCAATTATGCATCCCCAACAGATCATGCGGTGAGGCATGACGTGCGCCCATTAATGAGGTCAGGTCGCTAACAGATAAAATCATGGTGTAGGTTGCATGGCCTTTGTAGAGAACGTTCGAACTGCACCCCATACCCCGCAATTTATTCCACCGAGGTCAATAGGACTATATCCAGGGCCCACCTGCAACCTGCGAGCCGGCCCGACAACACGTATGCAAGTGAGCTTGCTTGCCCGCTGTTGGCGGCCTTTGCTCCGGCTTCGTGATTCGCCGTTTCTCCTTGCTGTATCTTTTGATTCTCGTGGTGCCACTTGGGGCGCAAGACACGGTGAACCCAGCCGACTTGTCTGCCGAAACCTCCGATTTCAATTCGACTAATAACACGTTTACCTTCCGTGGGAATGCCCGGCTGAGTGATGGGCAAACTTTACTGGAAGCAGATACTATTCACTACAATTATGCGACAGGCATAGCGACTGCAGAAGGGCATGTCAGTTTGACCCGCGGGGCGGAACGTATCCTGACGGACAAGGCATCCTATGACCGCAAAAACCAGTCATTTACCCTGGCTGAAATGCGGGCGGGAAGATTCCCCTATTTCATTTCAGGTGAGAGCGCCCAAGGGAATATGAGCACGTTTATCGTTTCCCGGGCAGAATTGAGCTACCGTGAACCCGGACCATATCAGCCTACCCTGAATGCCGGAACGCTGACCTACATGGACGGCAAGACCCTCAATGCCGAGGCGGCCCATATCGGCATCGGCAGCATCCAACCTTTCTCCCTGCCGCACTTTACCCACCACCTGAATTTGCCCCTGGTTTCATACCTTTCCTTCAATGGTGGGTATCGTTCATCCCTGGGGGTAATCGCCGAAGCCGGCCTGCATTTGCCCTTGGGTGCCGATACTAGATTGGGTTGCACCCTCGGCATTTACACGGCCCGCGGGATAATGTTCGGACCCACCGGTAGCTATGACATTATCCGGGATAACCGCGAAATGGTCGGGGATATCCAATCCGGTTTCATTAATGATCATGGCGATCGGCTCACCGATTTGTTGGGCCGGCCGGTGCAGCCCAATCGCGGCTACGTCCAGTGGTGGCACGCCCAAGATCTGACCGACAGTTTGCGGGTCACCGCACAGGTGAATTATTGGGCGGACTCCGAGGTGCTGCGTGATTTCCGTCCCCGGGATTTTTTCCGTATTCAGGAACCGGATAATTACGTCCAGGCGCTCCATACCGGGGCCAATTATTTTGTCAGCGCCTTCACTCGCTTTGCCCCGAATGACTTTCAACGTGTTCAGGAGCGGTTGCCGGAAGTAACCTTCGATGTAATGCCCCTGGCTCTGGGCGGCGGTTTCTATCAGCGATTTCATGGCGGTTTTGCTGCCTTGAGAGAAGCGTCTCCGGGCAAGGCCGGCCCGGTGCGGCGCAGTGATCGGTTGGACGCATATTATGCCATCAACCGGCCGATCACCCACGAAGACTGGTTCAGTTTCACCCCCATCGTCGGGGCCCGGGTCACCCATTATAAACGTGCC
>Ga0222713_10003698_pt1 | contig 15694 bp, 27 predicted proteins | sample C33_649DmetaG_FD_165061 | JGI IMG/M metagenome (GOLD analysis project Ga0222713, IMG submission 165061) | Estuarine water microbial communities from San Francisco Bay, California, United States - C33_649D | ecosystem: Environmental > Aquatic > Marine > Unclassified | place: USA: California...
ATCTTTTCTGAACTTCCAGATGCGCGATTTGTTTATCTTCCATCATTAATGAATCCAAGAAAGCTTTTTGTAAATTGTCTATGTCTGGTTTTGATTGGTGGAATCTACCATGATACAATTTCTTTTTCTTCTTTGACCAAGATGGTGGGACGGGAATCACAAATGTTATTGATGCTCCAACCGGAGGCATGACAAAAGATTTTCTTTTTGCTTCCGCCGAAAGTTCTAACTTGTAGTTGTTATACCTCTCTAGTCTAAGTAGTCTTTTTAGGCCGGCTGGTCTTAACTTATCTCTTGGTATTCTGAAAAATATGGAATCACCTTGTGTTGCTCTGACGTGAGTTTGAGGTGTGATGTTAAGAATTACTTTCCTCAAGTGATACATTTTTTACTGCCTTGATCAAAATTACTTCCATCATCTTTTTTAATGACCATTGCTTTTTGTCTGCTAGAACAGTTAACTTGTCAATGATTTCTTGTTCAAGTTGAACTTCTTTTCTTAATTTATTCATTCCGTATAGTTTACGATAAAGATACGAAACAATCATATAACGACAAAAAAAACCTCCTTTTTTAAGGGAGGCTCAAAGTAATAACAAACCAACTAAACCGATTTTAGTATTTTAACTTAGTCATCATTGATAACTTAGATACCTTCTTTTTATCTCCCATAGGAGCCTTTTTTTCCATTTTATTTTCTGGACGGGATTTGTATTGCTTCTGCATAGATTCTTCAAATTTAGCCTTTAAACTAGGCTTTCCCATCTCTCCTACTTCTTTCTTAGATCTTAGCATTTTGAAATCCTGAGAGTCAATTTTGCCGTTCTCATTCTTATCTAATTTTGATTGATTTCCTTGCATCATGACTATTTGTTTTTCTTTTTTAAATATTCAGACAATTTAGCAACTTTTTCATCGCTCATTGGAGTGGCTGGAGGTGGCACTTTTTGTTGCATTGCCGGAGATTGCATACTCTTAGCCCAATCAATCTTTTGTTGCTTTTGTTTTGCTGCTAATTCAGCAAGTGTCATCTTTTTCTTTAAACCACCTTCTTCTACTTCTGCTTCGTCTGAGTCTTTCTTAATTACAACAGTTTGGCCGGCTGTTGGTCCAGAACCTGTTATTTTAATAGCAACGGTATCTTTACCAGAAGCACCCAAAATAGGTGATGCCTTACCTAAAATTTTGTTGCCTTTCGTATATTTTGATACATAATCATCTTCCGGATCAGGAGATGACTTTTTCATTGATTTTAACATAGCTATGTTTTTATACCCAAATATACCATATTTTCACCATTTCCATCATTCTAATACAAAAAAAATTTTAAACCCTCTGCATAAACATCTGTTTAAGGTACCCCCCGCTCTAAAAAGTCCGTCCGTTTTTTTGGGGCTTTAATTTTCTAGCACCCAGTACCCCGCTTTTGCGTTTTCCCTTGCAATTGCCTTGTATGTGTTGCGTGGTGTGGGCTTGGTGGGTGTTGGGGCTTGGCTTGGTAGGTCGTGCAATTGATCCAGCTGCGCAGGTTGGTTGGGTGGTTACTTGCTGCTTTGTTTTGTTTGGTAGGGGGGGTAGCGTAACATTTTTTTGTTTATATCGTAACAATTATTATGTTTGCGTAACAAAAAACGTAACAAATGAAAATTAAAATTTTAAACTGTCTTTATTGTGAACAAGAGATGGAAATTGTAACATTAAAAAAAAGATTCTGTTCCGACAAATGTAGAGTTTATTATAACAGAGAGAACAGGCATTACAATGGTGGATTTGTATATTGCCTTAAAAATCCTTTAGAAGATAATAAAATATTCTATATTGGAAAAACTATTAATTCATTAAATAAAAGATTAAAAGAACATGTAAACAATTGCAATAAAAATGATAAAAACGAAAAGGATAATATTATTAAGTTAATTTTAGATGCAAAAATGGATGTAATAATTGATGAAATTGAATTTGTTGAAGATATTTCAATATTAGACGAAAGAGAAAAATATTGGATTAAAAGTTTTTCGGATAATAAATTATCAAATATAAATAATTATAAAAAATGCAAAAGCAATCCAATTGGAGTCAGATTTGACTTATATAAGTTGGAAATGATTCAAAAAGAGCAAAATTTGACATCTGTTCAACAAGTAGTCAATTATTTGATGGATAATTACGGCAGAAATGCCTCAAAATCGGAAGATGTACATAAAAACGTACAAATACCAGTACAAATCAAAGAAAAGCCAAATTTGGAGCCTCCTAGTCACTTAACTGGAATAGATTTATTGATATGGAAAGATCAAAATCAAAAATAATTCGTAAATTAGCGTATGAAAAACAAACTACAAATGATGAAACGCGCGGATGGATCATATTCTCGTAGAGGATTATGGGATAATATTCGCGCCAACAAAGGAAGTGGAAAGAAGCCAACTCCGGAAATGCTGAAACAAGAGAAAAAAATTAAAGCAGAAGAAAAAAAATAGTTATGTCAGGAGCTTGGCAAAGAAAAGAAGGTAAAAATCCAGAAGGCGGATTAAATGCAAAAGGTCGTGCATCTTACAATGCTGAAACTGGTGGCAATTTAAAAGCCCCAGTTAAATCTGGCGTAAATCCTAGAAGGGTTTCTTTTGCTGCTAGATTTAGTGGCATGTTAGGTGCTATGAAAAAACCTAATGGTGAACCTACTCGTAAAGCATTGGCTCTTAAAGCTTGGGGATTTGGCAGTGTTGAAGCTGCTCGTAAATTCGCAAATAAACATAAGAAGTCATAATGGATAAAGATATTTGCACAACCCATGAAACCTTACTTGAAGATGGGGCATGCGTAAAATGTCTTTCTGAAGATAATAAATAAGGCGGTTTTTAGGCCGCCTTTGTTATTTAGAATATTTTAGATTTCATATCTGAAACCTCTTTGTCTTTTAGTATAAATAGCTCATCATTTTCATATGTTATTTTTACCTGTCTATATTTTGTTATTTCTACGGAATAACTAGCCCCATCTAAATTTGACCAATAAGACGAATATGTACATTTTTCCTTTTCTACGGCCTGCATCTCATAACCATCGCCATCATAGTATGGACTAGAAAAAAACTGAAATCTATCAGTTGTTTTACCGTATTTTTCAAGAAATAAGTTGTGGTAATTGTTAAATTGATATTTAAGATCATTCCAATTATCTTTTTTTGGAAGATAAACGCTTGCCTTAAAAACTTTATTTGTTTTTGGAGTTTTAAATAAATAAACTTCAATATTAATAGATGCTACGTTGCCTCTTAAAGTAGCCCCTTCTGGAAATGTTTGTTCTACAACATATCCCTTAGATTTAAACTTTTGTAATGTACTTGTAAAGTCACCTGAAATTGAAATGCCATCAAATACTTGTGACATTCCGGTGCTTACTAAAAAAATAATGATAAATGTGGTTGTTATTAGCTTTTTCATGTTTGTTATTTTTGTGGTTATTGATTTTGTTCTGCTTGCATTTCTAAAATCTGTCTGCCTTTATCTGATAATGGCCTTGCGAATAGCCTTAGTTTCTTTCTGGTAGTTGGGCATAAAAATGTTATACCAACATCCATGTATGATTTTAAAACTATCTCCATTACGCCATCTGATTTTTCACTAGCTCCAATTACATGTGGATCATCATAATCAAATTGCATACAAAAGTCGCATCCATCAAGTACTTGTGCATTAGATGGTAGGTTGAGTTCTTTTTCTTTTTTCTTAGCCATTTTTATTTGTTTAATTCGTTAATATCAACAATTTTTACTTCTTCTCCGTTTATCATAGCATCTAATGTAGATTCTATAATTTCTCTTTGTTCTGGATTTAACAAAGCTACCTTTTCAACAATAGCCGGAACTGCAAAAACATCACTTTGTATTTCGTTTTTAATTCCAATTCTAACTTCGGTTGTAAGAAAAGGGTGGGTTATAATATCATTAAAAATCCAATCTATTTTTTTACTATAATTCTTAAATATCCTTTCTCCCTGTGAGTTGGGAAACTCCCTGCAAAAATCTTCTAATTGCTCTTGGGCCATTTTTAGATTTTGGATTGCATTTATGATATTAGCTCCGGTCATTTATTGAAATTTAGATGTTTGTTTTCAAGTTCAAATAAAAATTCTCTTGCTTTTTCTACTTTGTGCTGAATCTTTAGAATATCATCTTCATTCCTTTCCACATTGAATATTAATATTCTTTCAGGCACTGCAATATCATCAAATGTCATATTAAACTCAAGTTTCATTGACTCTTTTACATATTCTGGGCTTTCTTCTGAAACAACATTCATCTTATTAAGCAAGTATCTTTTCTCTTGCTCAACAATGTTAAACGGTGTATTTACAAGACAGTACGCAATATGTCCACTAGTAGCACCTGTAAGCCACATGTAAGATTGAAGCTGCCAGTAATACAAATTATCAAGCTTATCTGGAATATTTCCCAAGAACGTCCAAAGGTCATAGCTTGATTTAATATCAATAACTTTATTTGGATTAACAGTGATTATATCTGGATGCCCTGATATGTAATCATTAGTAAATTTGTGTTCATTTTTACTATAATCCACTCCCCAAAAACTATTTAAAAGCTCAATTGAATCATCTTCAACTTCAACGCCTTTCTTCATTTGCCTTGTTTGTATATCTCGCTTTCTGCCATATTTTTCAGCGATATAAACTTCAATTAAATGTTTTTGTGCGGTTTTAGATAGAAGCCCAGCTTCTTTTTCAGCTTTAGTTACCGGCTCAGTCATTAAATAACCAACAGAGCTTGATCTAATAAGTGTTTCATTCCATTTCATAATTAAAGGTTGTTTAGTTTGTTATTATAATATTCCAGCAATTCAGGATTGTTTTTACACATTAGTTCCCAAGCTTTTAATTCCTGTTTTGTTGTGCAAGAATTAATAAACTCTTTTGTTCTTTCTGTTAGTGTCTTTTTTGATTGTGTTGGTATTACTTTTTCAGTAATTGGTTCATCTTGTTCAAAATAAAGTCCAGCTTCTTCAATTTGTTTAACACTTTTTTTATGGTATTCTTCAACAAGCTGTCTTGCGTTATCAAGAGCTTTGTCTGCTGATTCTCCCGGATTCAATGCAAACTCAACTCCTATTTTTTCTGATGAATAATTACCCAAATTAAATGTTCTGGTGTAATGGATGGTTTGTATGTGCATAATACTTATTTTATTCTAGTTACATTCGTTTGTTTTTCAATTGCTTTAATCTTAAATACTTTGTTTTTATGATCTTCTTTTCTTTTGAGATTAGAAACCATAACCATTACAGATGTATATGGGTTTTCTAATAGTAAACTTTCTCCTACTTTCAGTTCTGATACCTTGCTTGATACCGAATCTGGACTAATGTTTCTTGCCATTTTATGTGTTTTTAATATTTGAGTACAAAATTAATTTAATTAATTTAATTAAAAAAATAAATTTAATTAAATTTCTTCTTTATTAGGTTCAGCTTTGATCTATACTCAATAATTAAAGACTTTAATTCCTCTTTTGTAGGCTTAGAAACTTGTCTTGCCAATTCTCTCAAATACTCTACTATCCCATTATTTTCTTCATCTAGCTTATATTCAAATTCTTCCAAATTACCCATCTTAAAGTAATTTTCTTCTAATGATTGTGGTCTACAATTTGCCTCCAACCATCTAGTTCCAAGATTTGCCCTAGGTATAAAGTGGCCGCATTGTATTTCCTGCCATCTCATCTTTTTACCAGATGTATAACATTCTACCATACCATCTTTACCGGCATATTTACATCTAATGTACTGGCTAAATACATGATCTAAATCTGAAACAAGATTTTGAAAACTTTCGCCATCATCTTCAAATTCTTCCATTCTTCTTTGCGTAGATTCAATAGTAGCGCATTGCTTACACATCTTTTTTGAAAAATGGTAATCAATGTTTCCACATCTAACGCATCTTTTTTTCTTTACTATTATCGTTGAGTTTCTCATCTTCTTTTAGTTTATGTAGTTTGTTATTTATGAATTTATATTTACCAGCGTATTTACCATCTTTTGTTACTTCTATTATTAAATCAAGCTTTTTAGCCAATTCATATATTAGTTCCCTATTTTCCATTTGCAAATTTAATTAAATTAATTAAACCACAAAATTATTTTTAAAAAAAATTAAAAATATTTGGGAATTTAGAAATTAATACTATTTTTGCTATTCAACAATAAATTTTATGGAAGAAATTAAAACAATGAAGCTTCATGAAAGAATTAAAGAAGCTATGGATGGTCGTACTCAGCGTTGGCTTTCATTAAATGCCAAGATACCAGAATCGGAATTATCGCGCAAAATGCAGGGTAAATTACTATTTACGGATAGTGAGATTACGCGCATCAATGAAGCTTTGAAAACCGATTTAGTAAACGATTAAGAAATAAAAATGCCAAAAGATACATTCTATTTCTCACACGACTATAATGCTCGTAATGATGAGAAGATAAAAAGGCTGATTAGGAAACATGGCATGCAAGGGTATGGTGTTTTTTGGTCAATAGTAGAGGATTTATACAATAATGCGAACGCATTGCGAACGGATTACGAAGGCATTGCGTATGACTTAAGATCGGATAGCGACCTTGTAGCGAGCGTAGTAAATGACTTTGATTTATTCATTTTTAATGGTGATTATTTTGGCAGCAATTCTGTTCAAGAAAGACTGGAACAAAGAAATGATAAAAGTGCAAAAGCAAGAAAATCAGCTAGTTACAGATGGGATAATGCGAACGCAATGCAAACGCAATCCGATAGCAATGCTAAAAAGGAAAGGAAAGGAAAGGAAATAAAAGGAAAGGAAATAAAAGAAATAAATATATCGTTTGATATTTTTTGGGATTTATATGACAAGAAAGTTGGTGATAAGGAAAAGTTAAAAAAGAAATGGGCGTCATTGAAAGATGATGATAGAAGTTCAATTATTGATTATATCCCAAAGTATAAAATGATTCAGCCAGAAAAAAAATTCAGGAAGGATCCTCAGACTTTCTTTAACAATAGTTCTTGGAATGATGAATTGATTGGTTCTGATGTACCAAAAACACAGATTTACAAAAATGGAGATTTTGAAGCTTACAAGAAAAGACAACAGGAATTAGGAAAAACTTTAAATTAATACGATGACAGCTACTATTTTTAAAAACATTTTTAGCAAGGAACCGCATTTTATAACGATTGAAAAAGCATTAGAAAGGATTAAAACTGGTTCAAGTAAAGAACTGGTAACTGAAATTAGAAATACTCTTGATAAAGAAAAGGCTAATAAAATTAAATTAAATTTACCTTCGGTATGTTTTAGTGGTAAGTTTGGAGCAGACAGGAAAGATGATCAACTTATTGAGCATAGTGGTTTTATTGTGCTTGACTTTGACGATATTTCTGATTTAAGGGATAAGCAAACTGAAATTATTTCTAATGATTTTGTTTACGCATGTTGGGTTAGTCCATCTGGTAATGGTCTAAAAGCATTGGTTAAGATAGCAGACGGATCAAAGCATAGAGAACATTTCCAGTCACTACAAGAGGTTTTTCCAGAGATTGATAGGAGTGGAATTAACGTAAGTAGGGTTTGTTATGAGAGTTTTGATACTGATATTTACATAAACGACAAGGCTACGGTATTTGCCAAAGCTAAGAAAATTGAAAAAATCATTGTTTCTGAAACCCAGAATTTAGACGATTCCGAAAACTTTCGTAGAATATTAAAATGGCTTACCAACAAGAACGATGCATTTGTAACTGGCGAAAGAAATACCTATATTTTTAAGTTGGCATCAGCATGTTGCAGGTTTGGTATTGAAGAAAACGCCGCATTATGCCTTATTTCGGCAGAATACACTGTAAGCAATGACTTTACTATGTCAGAGATGAAAAGCGCCGTAAAGAGCGGATATAGGGCAAATAGAGGCAATTTTGGAACAGCTTCCATACAGAAAGAGAAGCTTGTTAATAAAACAACCAATTATGAGATTGATGTAAAAAAGGAATTTACTGAAGAAAATGGTGAAAATTACAGGATTGAAGATGTTGTGTATGGCATTGATGTAAAGGATAGGGCTTTGTCAATAAACGAGAGGGGTTTTGAGAAGATAATGGGTATTGGTATACCAGAACTTGATTATTTATTTAAACCAAAAAGAGGCGAAATTACCCTTTTGACTGGTATTGGTAACTACGGGAAAACTGCTTGGCAGAAATCACAGATTTTATCAAGAATTATAATGTACGGAGAAAAAGTGGCTACATTTTCACCAGAAGATACTCCTGCTGAAGAATATTTCCATGACTATGTAGAGATGTTATTGGGATGCGAGTGTACACCATTTAATCCAAATAGACCATCAAATGAAGTGTACGAAGCTGCTTATGATTTCATATCAAAACACATATTTTACATAAGCGCAGAAATGCTTTCTCCTACCCCACAGTATATCAAAGAAAAGTTTCTTGAGTTGATTGTGCAAGAAAAGGTTGATTTCTGTTGTATTGATCCATTCAACCAAATGACAAATGATTATAAAGGTTTCGGCGGTAGAACTGATAAATATCTTGAAACATTGCTATCAGATTTTTCAAGATTTGCCAAAAAGAATGATGTATATTTTTGGATTGTAGCGCATCCTAAATTAATGGAAAGAGATAGATCAGGTAACTATAAATGCCCAGATGTATTTGATGTTGCAGATGGTGCAATGTGGAATAATAAAATGGATAACATAACTGTTTATCATAGACCTTTTGCGCAAACAGATCCAAATAATCCATTAGCAGAATTTCACTCTAAAAAAATTAAAAAGAAAAGCGTTGGTAGAAAAGGTTTTGTTCTTGCTGAATATTTATGGGATAGAAGAAGGTTTTATATTGCAGGGAAAGATTTTATACAAGATATGTTGAATAAAAAAGGGTATGATTTTTGGAAGCGCAAAGAAGCAAGTCAGGCTTGGCTTCCGTACAAAAATGATGATGGCGAAGAAGTAATATTTTAATAACTATAAAAAACAAAACAATGATTAGAATTTCAGTAATCGGAAGATTAGGACAAGATGCAATCGTAAACAATGTGAATGGTAAGACGGTGATTAATTTCTCAATGGCTTACAGTGAAAAATTTAAAAAACAAGATGGTCAAGAAGTTGATAAAACGACTTGGATTTCTTGTGCTTATTGGACAGAAAAAATAAATGTTGCAAATTACTTAAAAAAAGGTACCTTGATTTATATGGAAGGTAAACCAGAAGCTAAAACTTATTTGAATAATAGTACAAATGAAACTATTGCTCAGTTGCACGCAAGGGTATCAAGCCTTCAATTACTATCTGGTAAACAAGAAGAAACCCCATTTTAATGTATATTCATGAACTAAAAAATATAATAGATGTCCATACCCCACTCGGAAAAGGAAAAGCAATCGCATGGATTGATTACGGAAGCGAAGTCAACACTGTTTGGAAAGTCATATTACACGACAGTGGTATCGTGCGGAATTTTTACGACACCGATATTATCGTCTACCCAAATAAGATGGACGGCGGAAGTGTTGACTTAGATTATTTTAAAAATAAATAGTAACATGCAACAACAACTACAATTTGATGGTACCGATTATGTAAAAGAAAGGGATTATCAAAGATTAGCAAATAACCATTATAAGTTAAAAGAGTTAATGAAAGACTCTGTTTATAGGACTCTTGGGGAAATATCTCATTTTACCGGTATTCCGGAAGCTTCAGTATCTGCTGGATTAAGGGATTTTAGGAAAGAAAAGTTTGGTGGCCATTCCTTGAATAAAAGATATGAAAAAAATGGTTTATATTCGTACCAATTAATCCTTAAAAAAGAGCAAAATGGCCAAAGTTAAATCTGATTCCAGAAAAATTTCATTCGGTAAAAGAAAGACAGGAAGTGCAAAAAAAACTTATAACAAACACACTCCTAAGCCTAAAGAATATAGAGGTCAAGGGAGGTAAAAATTAAAAAATGGATTTAGAATTAATTTTACAAATGGCCGAAGAGTGTTCGGCATTAAAACCTGATGGTTTTGATGGAAGCACAGACGGTTATGATAAAGCTATTCTTGGATTAACCGATAATGGTCAACTTGTATACTCTAAAGAAATCATGGTTGATTTATTATTGAACATGGATCCAGAAATGACTGAGGAAGATGCTTGGGAATTTTTAGAATACAATTGCTTCAATGCTTATGTTGGAGAACAAACACCAATTTTTGTAAATCAATACTAACTATGAATAACAAAGCCGCCAAAAAATTAAGAAGATTATCTGTTGCCCTAGCTGCCGGTTCAGGCAAAACTATTGATGATGTAGAAAGAATCTACAAAAATCTAAAAACAGTATATAAAGAAAATAAAAAAGCCCCTAAAAAATAGGGGCCTAATTTATTTAAGCGTTTGCAGCTGAATTGATTTGTGCTACAGTAGCGTTTGTGTAGTAGTAAACAGATACTTGATTCAAGCCTGTTGGAGCTACTTCAACTATTGAGTTCATAGTTACTCCGTTTGCTACTGTTCCAGAAGGAGCTGGGTAAGCTACAAATCCTTCAACTGGAAATCCGTATGCAATACCAGAAGTTGCTGGAGTTCCGTTAGGGTTTAATAAATCGTATTGATTTCTGCGATATGCGGTTACTGATACTATTTGTGCCATTTTATAATGTTTTTATTTGTTTTTAAATTTTGATTAAGCTGCTGTTGTAGTTGTTGTGGTTGGAGCGGCTGTTGTTGTGGTTGTTGGGGCTACTGTTGTAGTTGTAGTTGTAGCAATACCACTACCGTTAATAGCTGCAATTAATCCAGCAACAGTTGCATTGCTGTATAATTTTTCAGCTGGTTGATTTAAACCACTAGGGTAGATGAGAATTAAAGAGTTCATCTGTACGCCATTTGCTACAACTGTAGATGGTTGAACCTGTAAGTTGGCCGTTGGTAAAGAAAATAACACACCGCTAGTTGCAGCAGTACCGTTAGGATTTGTTAGATCGTATTGATTTCTACGATAAACATAAACTGATAAATGATTTGCCATTTTTTAAATTGTTTTTATTGTTATGAATTTTTTTTGGGCAATACAAATATAATGCATTTTATGCAATTAAAAATTGATTAAGTTAATAAAATCACTACCTTTGAATTAAATTAATTAAATATGAAATTAATCGCTCCGTCAAATAGAGTTATTATTAAAGTTGATTTAGAAAGTAAGAACAGCCATACTTTTAAAGATGGTACTAAGATTAAGCTTGAAAGAGTTTATGATAATTTTAATATGCGTTACGTTAAACCAGTAAACGCAACAGTTGTGGCAGCTAAGGATATTCCAGAAGGTGCTGAAATACTGATACATCATAATGCTACACATGACACATACAAGCTTTTCAACTATTTAAGACCAACAGCTGAGGCATCTTCAGATATTCAGTATTTTTCAATACCTATTGAAGAGTGTTTTTTGTGGAGAGATGGTCAAGATAAAGCATGGCAACCACTTAATAATTTTGTTACAGGATTAAGAATATTTGAGCCATATAATGGATTTTTAGAAGGTATACCTCCTACTTTGATTAAAAATAAAATTTATGTTACAAGTGGAGATTTAACTGGTAGTGTTGTAACTACATTAATATCAAGTGATTATGAGATTATTTATCAAAATGATGATGGCACTGAGGGTAAAATAATTAGATTAAGATATTATCCGGAAGGCCATGAAAGAAATGAAGTAATTGCTATTGATCATGATTTGACATCAAGAGTAATTAACAATGAAGTTTTAATTGGATATGGGATTTCTGATGCGTCAAAATTAGTAACAATATCAACACCCGGTGTAATATGTCTGAGCTAGAACAAAAAGTAAAAGAACTAGAGAAGTCAAATGCTTATTTGATGGGTAAATTAGCTTATTATGAGCAAGATGGTGCAATTAAATTGTATTATAGTTTGCAAAGAAAAGCTAATGAAATGGCAGAATTACTTAATAGAATTAACTTGTTAGATATTGAATTGATTGATCCAAAAGATAAGTCATTTGAAAGATTACAGAAACTTTGGTCCGAAGCTGGCACAATTACAGAGTCTATTAGGGCCTTAGAAATATCTGCTGGAATTAATCAGGAAGGTAAAGAAAGCAAAAAAGAGGCTGTTGTAATAAATAAAAGACCATTTTCACCAGAAAGTGTTGCTGATGAAATAGGTGAATTAGCCGGCAAACGCTCATAGTATGTACGAAAAAATTGAAAAAGGTTCCACGATTCACATTCAGGGGTTAGACTGTAATCTTCCTCCAGAAGGTTATGTATTTAATATATTGACCAAACAGGTTGAGCATAGGGGTATTTACCAAAGGTCAGATATTAAGTCTGAGCAATATTGGAAAAGAATACCTCTGCCCTCTTGGTATGCAGATACTATGAAAGAATGGGACGAGTATGATAAAAAGAAAAAAGATGAGGCCCCAGAGTTTTATGATGAAAAACTAGAAGATTTTAAGAAGCAAGAGTGGGATAGGAGATTGAATGGTTTTTGGTATATGAATAATGGTAAACCGACTTATTTGACTGGTATGCATTATTTGTATTTGCAATGGTGGAGTATAGATATTGGTTATCCTAAATTCAGAATACCAGACCTAGAGAAGTTTTATTTCATGGACTATTGCATACAGGATCCGCTTTGTATGGGTATGCTAGAGGTTACAAAAAGACGTTTTGGTAAGTCTTTTGTGGCTGGTTTATTTGTTACAGAATATACTACCAGAACCAAAATGACAAATGGAGGTATTCAATCTAAAACCGGTTCGGATGCTAAGAAGTTCTTTGCTAAGACGGTTGTGAATCCATTTAGAAGGCTTCCTAAGTTTTTTAGACCTGAATATGACATGTCTTTGGGGGTTAATCCAAAGTCTGAAATGAGGTTCCAGAAAACAAACGTAAGAGGGAAGAAGGCAGAGGATAATGTAGATAAAGATGAGCTTGGTTCTGTTATTGACCATCAGTCTGCTGATACGGTAGCTTATGATGGACAAAAATTACATAGATATGTAGCGGATGAGTGCGGTAAAACAACTGAAGTGAACGTGTATGATAGACACGAGGTTGTACGTTATTGCTTGTTAGATGATGAAGGTAAAATCATTGGTAAAGCTCTTTATACTACTACTGTAGAAAAGCTTACATCTGAAAAAGATGGAGTTCAGGATGCATTTAAATTGCTATGGGAAGAAAGTAATCAAGAAAAAAGACAGCAAAATGGAGCTACATCAAGTGGTTTGTATAGATTTTTTATGTCTGCTAAAAGAACAAGAAACTTTGATGATTTTGGATTTCCAGATGAAGAAAAAACTTTATTGCAAATTGAAGCAGATAGGGAAACAGTTAAAAATAATCCGAGAGCATTATCGGCTCGTATTAGAAAAGAGCCACTAACGATTGATGAGGCATTTAGTACAGACGCGGACGGCTGTATATTTAATGTAATGAATATTAGCGCAAGAGAGTCTTATTTAAAAGAAAACCCTGTATTGAAGCGTCATATTGTATTTTACAGAGATATTGACCAAACTGTCAAATGGAGGAATATCAATGAGAAAGAAGAAGATTTTCATTGGGTTATTACTCAATTTCCACCTGTTGGAAAAGAGAACAGCCATGTGTTTGATATTAGAACAAGAAAGCCCGGAAGAACCGATGATGGTGCTATTGCAATTGATGGATATAGCAATAGTCAGGGAGGTAAATATGGTTCTAAAGCATCTGCTTGGATTGGTAGAAGGTACAATTTGTTAGATCCATCAAGTACTGGTAAGGCCATAGGGCATTTGTATGGTAGGCCCAATATTAAGGAAACATTGCACGAACAGGTTCTTTTAGCGGCAGAATATTATGGCTATCAGGCTTGGTACGAACATAATAGTGATGATTATTTATCTTATTTTAGAGATAGGGGCAGAGTTGGGTATTTAGGTTCATATCCTATTTCTACAATAGATCCTGCAAAAAGAGAAACAGCAGAAAGGCATAAAGGCTTTCCTACTACCCCATTTAGCTTAACAAAACAGGCCGATGTTGGGATAATGTATTTTGAGTCACATATTGATTCTATAGATTTTGAGAATTTATTAGAAGATGCCAAGAAATTTGATCCAAACAATAGAACTGATTATGACATAACTGTATCATTTTTGATGCTTATTGTTTGTTTAATGGAACCTGTTATAAAACCTCCAAAGAGGGAACCATTGGTAAAAAGCTACGTTCCTTCTTTCAATTAATTAAAATTTTTATTAAATTCTGGATATTTAGTATATTTGACACAAAATATATTCAAATTGGCAGAGAGTCCTTTATACATATCCTCAGCAAATAGTAGTGGGCAGTCGCTTAAAAACTTCCAAATAACTACTGATGTAGCGTCTAAAAAAGATTATTTATACGGTAAAAATGTTGCCCAAAATATTTATTCTACAATTTATGGTAACCAAACTTATTTTTGGTTAAGAAATAATAGATTTAGAAAAAATAGGCAAATTGCTAACGGTAAGGTAGACATGAGTGTGTTTATGGACCGATTAGAAATGAATGGTAAAGCCAATTTTGTAAATATTAACTGGAAATCAATTATTATAGGTAACACTATTGTTGCTAGATTAGTTGGTTCATGGATGAGTCGTAAAGAAAAAATTAAAGTTACAGCTAACGATACAGCTTCTGCAATGTTAAAACAAAAACAAGCGGATGAAGCTGAATTTTTATATAAAAATAAAGAAATTCTTGCTCAACTTCAGCAAGAATCTGGCGTTGAAATTATTCCAAAAGATAAGTTTGTTGCAGAAGATAAAGATGAATTGGATCAATGGATAATGGAATTTAATCATTTACCTGAAGAAATATTGTACAGCATTGGTTGTAACAATGTTTTTGAAGCTAATGGTTGGAATGATGTTTTAAAGCAAAGATTACTACACGATTCGGCAGAGGTTGGTTTAGTTTGTACTTATACTTGGATGGATGAAGAAGGAGAGGTTCATGTACAATGGATTAGACCTGAAAATGCTATTTATTCATATTCTGATTTTCCTGATTTTAGAGATACTACTTACAGAGGACATATTCTTTCAATGAAAATTAGTGAGATAAGGGCAAGGTATAGTAAAGAGGCAGGCGGAATACTTTCTGAAGAAGATATATTTCAATTAGCTCAATCATCAAAAGAGTATCAACTTACTGATAAGATTAAGTGGATGCAAGATTGGAACGTTGCTTGGCTAAGACCTTATGATGAATGGAATATTGATTTAGTAAATTTTGAAATTCGTACTTTAGATTCTGACGGTTATACCGTTACTAAAACAAAAAAGAATGGTAGTACTATTATCAAAAAAGGTAAGCCAGAAAAGTTAGATGAAAATCAAGAATATTTAGAAGAAAAGAAGTGGAATATTTATCATGGTGTTTATTGCCCAGTTACTCAAACAATGCTTCATTGGGGTATCAAGAAAAACATGATTCGTCCACAAGATCCAAAAGAAATAGGTAACGCAGAATTTTCTTATAGCTTTTATATGTATGATCCTTATGACATGCGTAACGTAGCTGTACCAGAAAAAATTGAAGAGCCTATTGAACAAATGA
>Ga0222713_10003699_pt1 | contig 15693 bp, 18 predicted proteins | sample C33_649DmetaG_FD_165061 | JGI IMG/M metagenome (GOLD analysis project Ga0222713, IMG submission 165061) | Estuarine water microbial communities from San Francisco Bay, California, United States - C33_649D | ecosystem: Environmental > Aquatic > Marine > Unclassified | place: USA: California...
GTATGGATACTGTCATCACGGCTTCGACTTTGAGGTCTGTTGACACCCCCTCCCCCTAACCATTAAAACGACCTCACTCCACCACAATGAGCAAACGCCTAACTCCTGCAATTCCGTTCACCGATTACATCCTCGACCCTGCTACTGACAATCCGCACCTCCACCTGCGTAAAATGCCCGCTGGACTGCGGGATGTAGAGAAGCGGGCTTGGCTGACGGCTGAAGCCTCCAACCTCAAATACGCATCTGACAAGGCAATGGACAAGCATAATGCTACAGGGCATCACCTCTACCTGTCCTTCGCTGAAGCCTTGCTGGAGGAGGCCGAAGAATGTCTTCGGGCTACCAAGCGGAAATACATCGACCGCCAACCTTGACACCCCCCTCCCCCAACCGATAAAACCAATCCGTATCACAAACCTATGAATACCACCGCATTCAAACTCAATCGTGCCAAAACCCTCGCCGAGTTTTACAGCCACGAAGCCCGCCACTACTTCGCCAACGGCGATTTCACTGTCGCCAATAACAACCGCAAGCAAGCGGTGAAGTGGCAAGGTGTCGTCAAGCGAATGACCAAGCGAATGACCTTCGCCCAGCAGGTCGAGGCAAATGCCATCTCCGCTTCCGAAGACGGCACGCCCTACCCGACCTGCTAACAGGTCTTGACACCCCCTCCCCTGACTCATTAGAACCAATCTACACCACTACTACTATGAAATACCGAGTCCTGACTGAAATCCTTGAGAATGGCAATCGCCACTACATCCAAGACATTGAGGATAATTCCATCCTCTACGAAACCGCCACGGATTGGCAAGCCCATCAAATCTGCAAGGAGTGGAATACCAACGCCATTGCCGTCCGCAAGGATGGAACCCTCAACCTTGACTTTCTTGACACCCCCTCCTCCCCTTCCGTATAACCCTTTTGTATCCACTACACCACAATGAAATACCAAGTCACCAACCTCGAAACCGACCGCATCCTCTACACCTGCTCCTCGTGGGATGAAGCCTTCCACTTCGCCAAGCGAGTCGCTCAAATGAATGCCTTCACTGTCGGCATCGTGATGGGAAGCGGGTTGAAGGTCGTAGCCTAACCCTCCCGATTGAACCCCTTGACACCCCCCCTGCACTCCCTGTAAAAAGGGGGAGGGGGGGGGCCTCAAGGGTTCTCTTTTTCCCCATTAGGAGTTGGGTCATGAGGGAGACACTTTTTAATCTAAAAGCCTATAGACCTTTAAGATTCATAGGGGCTCTTAATACGAGGGGGTTATTAGGGGGATTGTCAGGGGATGACACAAGCCAAATCTTTGTATGTGGTAATGCTATTAGGAAAACTGATATGTCAATGTATGGTTTCTAATGGATGCAGATTGTTGTTGAAATCCCGATTGGAGTATGAATGATATATGGTCTATGAAGAAGGAATCGCTTTTGCGGGACGAATGGAGTCTTAGCAAGGATGAATTAGCAAAGCACAGAAAAGAGGCTCCTGAAGGATATGTTGTCAAGGAGCCGTCTGCTAGACCTGAGCGTTTGTGGGGTTATGCATGGACTGATGAGGGCTGTGCTTGGCTGGCTGACAGGCTTAAGGTTAAGACAGTCTCTGCTGTCAATGTTGAGAAACCTGAATCGACTGATGGTGTTTTTGAATGCAAAGTGCTTCGGAGTGGGTTTACCAATATCCGTGTAATTGAGGTTGAGCATAATGGTAAGCCATTGAGAGTCTCCTGTAGAACCAATGTCAACATTAAGCCTAGGGCTATTGTCAAGGTGCGTATAGTTGGCAATTCTGCTTGCGTTACCGAGATTACCAAGAAACATTTGATTAATAACTACAATGGGTAAGACATATAAAGAAAACGGAAAGCATGAGCGTTCCGAAAGCAAATCTTATGAACGCAGGGAAAAGGCCATGGGGACAGAGACTGAGTATAAGAAGAGCGGGGCAAAGAAGGCCAACAAAAACTACAAAGGTAAGTACTAATGGCTCAGCCTAAGCCACTTCCTGCTATATTGACTGACCCGCTTTGGCTAACAGGCGGGATTAATGGTGCGTCTAAACTTCCGTACATGACCAAAACGATTGGTCCTGTGTCAAGCGTTAGTTTGCCATCGAATTCTGTTCAGACATTTAGCAAGGTAGAGACTACGGACCAGAAAAGAAACAAGGATTACCATGTTGGAGTTGGCAATCCGTATTTCATTGATTTTGCCAATATTGCGACTCCAGAAAGAACTGCTCGTCTTGGCAGAAAGATGTTGGATTTCGCTGAATATAAGGCCAGAGACTGGATGGATAACATTCCAACAAACCTTGTATCTAACGCAGTAAAGGGAGAGATTAATCCGTTTAACGCTACAAGTTTTTTTGCACTTGGTTCCGAAGCAGTAAAAGCAGCAGTTGGTGGTAGAATGACAGGTAATCTTGCCGCAGGACTTGCTGGAAAAGCAGGTGGTTCAATAATTGCAGGTACTGCTGTCGGTGCTATAATAAACCCAACTACGCTTAAAGGTTCTACTGTTGACGAGAATCAATGGAGATTGGACTTGTACGCTGAACAACAGCGTGAACATATGGCTAGAGTCAAAATGATTGACGAAGAATATGGCAAGAAGATGAAGGGTAAGTATGCTGGAATCGAGATGTTGATGGAAACACCGATATGGAAGCGTGATACATCCCCTCAGTTGACACCAGAAGAACGAAAGATGCAGAACTACGAAGAGATAATTGCCTCAAGATACAGAAAACTTGAAACCGCTTCTAGGGAGCGAGCAAAATTGGAAAACGGATTTTACAACGACAAGGGCGAGTTCATGTCGGCACATTTCATACGAAACTCTCAGTGAGCGTAGATATCAAGAACCTAACACCGCATCCAGTACTTGTCGCTCCGACACTGGATGAAATCCGCATTCTCGCTGAGAAGAACGGAGCCGATGTCGTTGCCGAACTGCTTCAACTGCGTGAAGATAAGATACTCGCAGAAAAAATGGACCCATATCGTCACGGATATGAGCCTCAACATTGGAAAGATGTCGATTCCATCCTAAAAACGAAGAACGAAGTTCTTGTGCTTGGTGGAAATCGTGCTGGAAAGACGGAATGGGCCGCAAAGCGTGTAATCCAAACTCTGGTCAACAAGCCAGACGCAAGAGTCTGGTGTCTTCACACGACAAACTCGTCTTCCATCCAGATGCAACAAAATGTGCTTTGGAAGTACATGCCGCCAGAACTGAAGAATGCTCGGAAGACCAAGGTTACAAATATCTCTTATTCGCAGAAGAACGGCTTTTCGGATAATACTTTCATTCTCCCGAATCGCTCGCAGTGCTTCTTCATGAACTACGCACAGGACAAGAAGGTCATCGAAGGTGGCGAAGTTGACCTTATCTGGTGCGATGAACTCGTTCCACTCGATTGGATTGAAACTCTCCGCTATCGTGCCATCACCAGACGAGGCAAACTCATTACGACATTCACTCCAGTCCTCGGATACTCGCAGGTCGTTAAGGATTATGTCGCTGGATGCCGATTCAAAAAGACTCTCCCCGCAGTCCTGCTCGACAAGGACAAGATTCATGTCGGTGGATGCCCCAAAGGGCATATGCCGTACATGGCTGATTCAATGAATTCCAACTGCGGGGTTGTATGGTTTCACTCGCAACTGAATCCATACAATCCATTTGACCAACTTGCGGCTACTTTGGAGGGAAAGACCAGCAACGAAATAAAAATTCGAGCCTACGGCTGGGCTGAAAACACGGCTGGCTCGCAATTTCCGTCTTTCACTGACCAAAACATACTTTCTGAAGACAAAATCCCTAAAGATGGCACAAATTTCATGGTTGTAGACCCTGCTGGGGCCAGAAATTGGTTCATGTTGTGGGTTCGGGCGGCTAGGGATGGCAATTTGTATGTTTATCGTGAATGGCCTGACATTTCAAATGGCGAATGGGCCTTGCCAAGTGAAAAAGCAGATGGGAAAATGGGTTCTGGTCAGAAAAATGGTGCTGGTCGAGGTTTGGATGACTATAAAGACCTGATTCTTGAGTTGGAAGCGGGGGAAGTGATAGCGGAACGCTATATTGACCCTAGGGCTGGCGGGACTCAGGCTGTTTCAGCCGAAGGAGGCACTAGTTTGATTGAACTTCTTGACGATGGTGTCAAACCCATGTATTTCCAGCCAGCCGCAGGTGTTCATATCGAGCAAGGTGTTGCAATTATAAACGACCTGTTGTTTTATAACGCCAATGAACCGCTAAGCACAATTAACCAGCCGAGACTTTATGTTTCTGAGGAATGCAGGAATTTGATATTCTCCATGCGTGAATGGACGAACCAAGATGGAGACAAAGGTGCTTGCAAAGACCCTGTTGACTGCCTTCGATATCTTGTCGTGATGGAACCATCCTTTGAGGGAGACAATGTGTTTAAATCAAGAGGGGAAACGCATTCTTATTGACTTTTGGAAATCTTATAATAAAAAACAAAAATGGACAAGCAATCTTACAATACTAAGCGTGATAAACTGGCTATGGCTAGTGACGCTCCTGATATTCAGGAATTGATAAGCGAACTAAGACGCTCTCTTTACAATGGTGGCAACACTGTTGAACTTACGGACAGTGACGACCTTCGTTACTGCAAGTGGGCTGGGCAGACCAATGATGGCAAGAAGCATTCCGAACACAGACGAGAAGGCGATGTCGCTTTGCCGTTTGAAGGTGCTTCAGATGTCCGCATCAGGCTCATTGATAGGGTTATCAACGAGCAGGTCGCCTTGTGGGTCAATTCTTGGAAGAACTCCAAGTTGAGAGTGTCTGGATTGACTGTTGACGATGGTGCTAACGCTGAGGCGATGACGACATTGCTTACGCACATCATCTCCTGCCGTCTGCGGATGGAAGCAAGACGAGAAGGTGAACTTTGGGCTCAGTATGCCCAGCAGTATGGATGGTCTGCCATGCATATCACATGGGAACAGCAGATTGGCCTTCAGCCCCAAAAGGTGACGCTTGCGGAGATTGACGAGATGGCAATGATGCTTATGCAGGAAGAGCCTGACAATCCTGCCACAAGAATTCCTGAGGCTATCCGTAGCGGAGAGGACGACCAGATGGTCGTGTCCATGTTCCAGTCGGTAATGCCGAATGTCCCTGAAGAACAGGTTGCCAAGTTGATTAAGGACTTGCGTGAAACTGGCGAGGCTACTATTTTCGTTGAATCCATCATCAAGAATCTTCCCCGCCTTACGGCTTTGAAGCCTTATGATGAAATCTGTTTCCCGCCTGAGACCATTGAACTCCAGAAAGCCAGAGCAGTGTTCAGGCGTGTGTACATGACCGAGGTGGAACTACGCTCCTTTGTCAAATCCGAGAACTGGAACCAAGACGCTCTTGAGGAGGCCATTAACACCTCTGGGAACATCAGTTGGTATACTGACCCCAACATCATCCCTGTAGCGACTCTGATGGGCAACCAGCAGTACAGAAACCGCAATCTCATTGAAGTCATCTACGCCTACACCCGCCAGATAGACGAGTCTGGAAATCTTTGCATGTATTATACAGTATTTTGCCCGAATGCCAAGGGCGACCTGTATCTCAAACACGACAAACTTGCTTATGCCCACAATAAGTATCCATTCGTGGAACTGAGACGAGAGCATATTAGAAAGTCAATAATGGAATCCAGAGGCGTTCCTGAACTGCTTGTTACCGAGCAAGCGGAACTGAAGGCTCAGCATGATGCTGTCAGAGACAGAACCGCCATTGAAACGATGCCTCCAATCCTGATTAAGAAGAGAATTCAGGGCATAAACAGAATTGGACCTGCATTGCAGTTACCTGTTACGAGTCCAGATGACTATAGATTCATGGACCCGCCCAGAGGCTCTCCTAACCTTGCGGAACTGATTATCGCACAGGTTGAGAAGAATGTTGCCAATTACTTTGGCCTTACGCATGAAATGGTTCCTCCGCAGAAGACCCAGATGCTTCAGCAGATGTCCGTTGACGGATGGCTCAACAGTTGGGCAGAGGTTTATACGCAACTCTTGCAATTGTCCCTCCAATACATGCCAGCCGAGGAAATCCAGAGAATCACAGGCGTTGCGGTCAACCTTGGGATTACCGATATCTCCAGTCAGTTTGACTTTGAGGTCAAGTTTGATGTTCGTGACTTGGACAATGAATATGTCATGAAGAAGTTGCAGTCCATCAGCCAATTCGTGCTTCCGCTCGATGTTGGTGGTGTTGTTGACAGAAACAAGTTGGTTGCCAAGTTGGTGGAAGCCATTTCGCCTGATGTTGCAAAGGAAATCATCCTAGACCAGCAGAGTGCCTCCCAGAAGATGTACAACGATGTCCAGAACGATATTGTCAAAATGCTTATGGGCATTGAGCCTCAGTATGTCGAAAACGACCCTGCGGCTGGAACAAAGATGCAATACTTGCAGGATATCGCTGGAAAGTCCCCGAAGGTTCAGCAAATGGCTCAAGGAGACCAAATGACAGCCGCCCTGATGCAGAATTACCAAAAGAACCTCCAGATGTCAATTATGCAACAGCAGAACAAGCAAATTGGACGAACAGGTGTTACTCCTGTGTCTGATGAAATGCAACAGGAGGCCCAGCAGTAATTATGTCTGAATTCAAATACGACCAAGCAAATCTAGGCTTTGACAAGAGCGAAGTCTGGGATACCATCATTTTTATCCTGAAACAGAACATTGACACTGAAACGGCAGATGCTTTACATGTCAATACTGTCGGAGAGGCCAGAATTCACGCTTGTGGAAGGGCTAGTGCCTTAACCGATGTTCTTAATGTTTTGGTGGCTGAGCGACAAGAAGCACTAAGAAAGCGTGAAAGACAAATTATTTAGTTGACTTTCTGAACCGCATTATAAAACTCGACCACAAGTTTCTGCAAACTCTAAATGCTGTAAAAAACAAAGCCTTGCTCTTACTAGCATGAATACAAATCAAAACGGAGAAAACAGCACCTCCCAGCCTAATAGCGAAAGTGTTGTAGATAGAACTGGGTCTAGCCAGTTTAATGAACAAGACCTTGCGAGTATCCTACGCAGGGACTTCGGAAACCTAGATGATTCCGAAGCAGTGGCTGAACCTGCTGATAATAATGGCTCAGAAGACCAGTTTGAGGATACGAGTGTTAGTGAGGATTACTCGGACTCTTCGGATGAAGGCAAAGAAGTTCATTCACAGGAAGAAGAGGCTACTGATAGTGAAAATAGCGAGTTCCAGACCAAGGGAGTACAGAAGCGTATTGACAAGTTGACCGCACTGCGAAAGCAAGCGGAAGAACAGGCAGAGAAACTTCAGAAAGAGGTGGATAACCTCAAAACCAAGGTTGAGTCGTCTAAGTCCACGGAAATTGTCGTCAAAGCCGATGAGGAAATTCCCTACGCAAATCTCAATTCGATAGCAGAAATCGAGCAAGAAATCGCTCAGGCTAGGTCGGTTAGAAGATGGTGTGAGGAAAACTCTAACGGAGTTGTCGTGCAAAATGCCGATGGAACTGAAACGGAATACTCTTACGAAGATGTAAAGCGTATTAAACTTAATGCTATGGACGCTATGGAAGAACACCTGCCGAAGAGACTGAATTATATTCAGACCAAGGCCAAGGTTGATGCCGTTGCATACAAGGAGTATCCGTGGTTAAAGGATAAATCGTCTAAGGAACGACAAATTGCAGAATCGTTCATCAAGGCTTTCCCCCAAATCACTCGTTTCCCTGACTATAATGTAGTCATCGGAGACTATATCCGTGGCATGCAAGCCAGAGAGAATGCTAACAAGGGCAGAAATGTCCAGAGAGCCCCTCACCAGCCCACATCTAATTACGCTTCGCCCAGTCGGTACAAAGACAGTGCTGACCCCGATGCGACCAAGAGATATGTTAAATCTAATTCCCACACTGACCTTGCGGCAATCATAAAGTCTAAGTTCATATAACACTAAACTACATATACTACTATGGCAAAACTCACAGAAAGAGATTTTAACTCCGCTCCCTACATGGGTAAGCGTGAAGACCTCGCAGACCTTATCGCCCTCGTTGACGCTAAGGATACTCCGTTCACATCTATGGCCCCGAAGGGCTCCAAGCCTGGAAATACAGTGTTCCGCTGGCAGGTTGACTCCCTTCCCGCCGCCGCCGCTTCGCAGACTGGCGTTGTCGATGGTACGGATGTTGACCCGAATGGTGCTACCATTCAGAACTTCGTTAAGGATGGTGCTACACAGTACCGCTACGAATTGTCGAACCACATTCAGGAATTCAGAAAGTCTGTCCGTGTGTCCCCGCTTACGCTTGACATCGCTGTCATCGCTGGCGTGAAGGACGAACTGGCTAACAATGTCGCTAAGGGCATCACGATGCTTAAGCGTGACATGGAAAAGACATTCTGCTCCAACAATCTTCCGAAGGCTGACGATGGCTCCACGCAGGGCTACGCTACCAGAGGTCTCGATTCTTGGACTCGCCCTGTCCTTCCGACTGGTGGTGTCTTCGCTAACGACAACTATCTGGCTGTCCCTACTGCTTTCCGCACAAAGGCCGCTTCGGTTGCTGGTAACGCTACAGCCATTGCGGAATCTACGACTGCTTCCTCGACCCTCACTGAAATCGTTGTTCAGGACATCCTGACCTCCATCTACAGTGAAACTGGTCAGTTCCGCTCCTACGATGGTCTCGTTGGTCCGAACCTCAAGAGAGCCTTCACTAACCTCGTCTACACGAATCGTACTGACACCTCGGCTTCTCAGGCCGCTATCAGAACCTTCAACAGAGACGCTTCGGCTTCCTCCTATATCTCCTCGATTGATGTCTTTGAAGGCGATTTCGGTCAGATTCGTCTGCACCCCTCGCTCTTCCTGAAGAACAACTTCTGCGGTTATGTCCTCCCGATGGAGCATGTCGAAATCCGCTATGGCGGCTCGGTTGCTGGCGTGAAGGAACTGACTGACAATGGTGGTGGTCCTGCCCGCATGATTAACGCTATTGCGTCCGTCTGCGTGAAGAATCCGCTGGCCTTCGGTAAGTTCGACTATGTTTCGTAACTGATATGTCTGACCCTATCATAGCATCTCTCCAAGAAGCCTTCCCTGAACATCTGTTAGAGGAAGTTAAGAAGGAATTCCTTCATGGGTTTGCTATGAATAGGGTGCGGGCAGAAACAGAAGCGAAGCAGATTGCCCAGTTCGGGCATTCCAACGAAGCGAAAGATATTGACGGAGTTGGGAGGCTGGTTGCGAAAATCCCTCCCGACTCTTTTTATTACTGGTCGCATGTCCTCGGCCCTCAGTGCTGGGAAGACAAGCAGTTTCTCCGTGAGTTTATGCGGGACAATCCCGAAGTAGCGGTTAGAAACTATGCCAAGAAAACCATTGTTAATGGTACAATTTTTGATAGTAGCGGTTATATAGCAAAATGAGAACAGTAGATTTTAGCAGAATCCTTATTGATGCAATCCAACTATGCGGTTTGGACAGGGATTCCATTTCCTATGCTACATTTACACAACTAAGGGACTTTGCTTCCAATAGGCTGAAGATGGCTTGGGAGCATGATAAGTTTCCAGACTTGATGCGTCTACAGGAAGTAACTGTGACGCACGATGAGGTCAATAGTATATATTACTTCGTGAAGCCGACACACTTCGGTGAGATTTTCAACATCTGGTATCAGAACCCTAATGCCACAAGCAGGGCTAAGTCTGTGGCGTATCGGATTACATCTACGGATACTGATGAGCGTATCATACTTGGAGAGTTGTATGGTGGTTCTGTTTTTGTTGAATACAGAATAATCCCTCCTGAACTCAATGGTTCGCTGTGGGACAACACTACTACATACTATGCTGGCTCTCAGGTTTATTGCGATAGTGGTTCAAATAGCGGTACTCTTACTCCTGTGGTTGGTAAGCCATATACCGCCAATTTTTATACTTGTCTGTTGCTGAACAACAACACGATACCAGAACAGAATCCTACTGCGTGGTCTAAGGTCAAGATTCCATATGTATTTGGGCAATACCTGCCTAGGGCCATCTTTGCTGATTACCTGAGGTCTGAGGGTCAATTTGATTCCGCTCAGGTTGCTGAAGCAGAGGCTATGCACTTCCTTGACCTTGAAGTGGACAAGGTGGTCAGACAACAGGGTCAAATTCAAACATACAACTTTATCAGAACATACTAACATGGGTGCTATCTCTATCTCTACTCCTATCCTTAAGTCGTTTACGCATGCTACAACGACTGTGGGTACAACTGCCGTTAAAATAATCAATGCCGCTGATTCGTCCACAAGACGCATTTCCGTTGTTATCCAAAATCAGTCGGCAACTGCTACTGTTAAATTGATTTTCAATGACACTGCTGGAACTGAAGGCATAATCATTCAGCCAGCGACAATTTACGCTATCGACAATTATAATGGAAATGTGTGGGCTATTGCGTCTGCGGCCTCCACGCCTGTCCATACAGCGTTGTCGATAATCTAATGAAAACAATTAAAATACACCTTAACACAATAAGAGCAATATGTCTGTCAAAGTCAGTCCGAATCTTCCAGCAAATGTAGTTGAGATTGGTAACGAGATTACTCAGTCGAAAATTAACGAGATAAACAGCGGGACTTTGGCTACACAAGCCTTTGTTGCAACTAACTATGCAACGAAGGCTAATCCTACATTTACAGGAACAGTAACGATTCCTGCTGGTGCTAATATTTCAGGATATCTGCAATTAAGTGGTGGCACAATGACTGGAAATCTTACTCTTACTCAAATTTTAGGAACCAACAATACCGATTTCGTCATCAATGCAAATAACGACGGATTCGGTGGAACAGCCGTTCAATACCTTCATACATTTACAAACACCGATGGAAGGTTCCTACTAGCCACTAATGGTGGTGGTTTGACCTTTCCAGACGGCACGACACAGACTACTTCCGCAGTTTCCTTTCCAGACGCACCTTCTGATGGAAACATCTATGGAAGACAAAATGGTGCATGGGTAATCATCTAACAAATTTATGTTCGCATTTATTCTATCTCTAACTGTTATTGCACTTGCTTTTGCTGGTGGATTTTACGCTGGCGTAAAGAACGCCAAGTCCTCCAAGGTCGAAAAGGCCGTTGAAGCATTTAAAACACTCAAAGATTAATGGCTAACCTTCAGCGTCAATACGATGGTGATGCTGGATTCATAGGCATAGATACTAGAGGAAACCCAGCAACACTTAAACAAGGAGTCCTTCAGGATGGTAACAACATTCGGCTGGACCTCCAATCGTTGCAGGTAAGAAAGGGTCTACAAAGAACCCTAGATGACGGCTATGTAAGTACTGTAGGTACAGTTGTTGGTAGCGGTATTTATGTAGATAGTGTTTCTGGCAAGCAATATGTTGCACTCGTTGGATACAATTCTGGTGCTAATAGGTTTTACTTATTTGACATTATCACTGGAAGTTTTTTCCTGAACATAGCAATGCCAACCAATAGGCCAATTGCTACTGGTCCTGTTCAACTGCTACAGTCTGTTAATAAAATGTACATCCTCAGAGGTGAGGCTACTAGGTACATAACTGGCAATGGCTCTACAGGACAACAGGCAACAGTTGGTGGGGCTCCTCATACAGTAATAACTGTAACAACAAGCACTCCTCATGGGCTTAATGTTGGTGATGAGTTTATTATTGAAACAGTACACGCCCAATGGAATGGACCTACTAGTGAAAACAACTTTGTCGTAGGAAGCGTACCATCATCTACATCGTTTACTTATACACTAACGGCAGGTCACAGTGGTGCGGCAAGTGCTTATGTAATACAGGTAGCAAAGCCTGTTCTTGTGTTTAATGGAACAACAGTTTCCGTTGTAAGACAGGGTATTATTGACGGAACTGTGTTTGGTGGTACATCTCCTACAGCATGCGACTTCCCGCCAACATCTACGGCAGTATACCACAAGAATAGAATTTACTGCAAGTACAGTAAGGACGAAATAGCCGTATCTGACTACCTGACTGATGTAACTGGCAACTGGCAGTTTGACCTTACAATTCAGGCTTTAACCATAAATCTAGGAGACGAGCAGGAAATCACAGGGTTCCACCCATGGACTAGGGATACGATGCTTGTTTTTAAGACTAACAGCATTTATGAGGCTAAATTTGCAGACAACACATCCACGCCAGACATAGTTCTTGCTGAGTCTTTTGTTCGTGCATTGACATATGACATTGGGTGTGTTGCTAAGAATAGCATAGCAAATGTGTCTGGCGTTGTGTTCTTCATGTCACAGCGTGGTATCTACAAGTTAGAGCCTCAATTGGATGTGGCACTGCTTGCCAACACTGCCCCAATGTCCCTTCCCATTCAGAAGTACATTGAAAGGCTGAACTACGACTATGTTAAGAACAGTGCTGGAATCGTGTGGAATGGCAGATACTACCTTGCCGTACCTTCGGAAGATAGCACCTTTAATAACAATGTCTTGGTGTATAACTTAACAAACCAGATGTGGGAGTCGGTAGACACATTCCCAGCGTCAATCAGAATTGACAATATAATCGTAGCAAAGACGGACATTAGTAATGTCAACAATAACATGCTTTACTGCTCGTCTGTTAACGGCATATATATTGCAGAACAGGCAGAGGTAGATGAATTCGGCTCCTTGTCTACATCTCCAACTTTTGAGAATTTTCCTTATATTGCTGGACCACCTGAAATCCCAGAAGGTATCCCTCTGGAGTTTTCTCTTGAAACAGCAGTATACAACTCGTCCATAATTAGAGGGTACGCAAAGACAAGAAGATATATATTCAACTCATTGCAGGATAAGCGTTTCGTCTCGGTTAATACAGATATTAAGTTTGATGACATTGGTGCTATCAAAACTGACATTGTGACTTACAACCCAGATACAAGATTAACTCTTGACACTGTGTCGTCCCAGTCCGTTGGAGACAACACACGAAGATTTCCAATAAGAAAGATTGCAGTTGGCTGTGAATTAGATTTTGCTTCCCTTAGCGGTAGGCCAATCATCAGAAGCGTATCAATAGAAGCCCAAGCAATCGGTAGAAATATTATAAATAAGCAATAAAATGGCACAAATCAACAAAGGCTATAACTACACAACAAGCGGGGCTAACTCTTATGTTACCGCTGGCAACCTAAATCAGCATGTGGCATTGGCTACGCTTGCTGGTGGTGCTATATCCGAACAAACCGCTAATTCAGCGTCTAATGATACTGATGTAATCCTTATTGGCACTGGGACTGGATTGTCTACTGCCATATGGAAACAGACAAAGGCTCAGTTTACTAACACAATAAACTCTGCAAGCATAAGCGTCAATGCACTGTCTGTACAGGACGCAGAACTTGACAGCATTACTATAAACGGCTCTTACGATGAAGATGTTTATTTCAATGTAGGAAATGCGGCTATATACAACTCAAGCACGACCAGTCCTTATGTGATGTTTGGCTATGACAACATTACTCATGCACTTCCTGTTGGTCATACTGGCAATGTGTTTAGGCATCACGGCATTTCGACATTGTTCACAGACCCTTATAATCCTGTTGACCTGAATGTTGCTGGCACAGGTCATACTGTGACTATTCAAGGTGATTTAAATGTTACAAAGGATTTAAATGTCACACGAAATGTAAGTCAAGGCGGGGTTGTTTTGGATTTGTTTAAGCGTTATGGTGCTAAGAATGGAGTTCTGTTTGCTGGTGGAATTACCGAACTTTACAAAACGCAAGACCTTGACATCCCTGCTGATGAAACTTGGGTGTTTTCTTTTGATTTTAAGTTTAAATCCAACCAACTAGGTACTGCAACAATAACTGCATATCTTGAAAAGGCTACATATTCAGATGTAAGTGTAGCAACTTGGGATGTTATTATATACGGACTACAGCATCCATATGTGTATCTTACATCTAACCTTGCTCTTACAAGAACAAGCCTTGCTTCTCTTTCAAAAAAGTTAAAGTTCGTGGTATCTGGACTTTCCACATACAATACTGCTACTGAACATATGTACTCTATTTCTTATGTCCGCATTAAAACGGCACAACTAACAACTGATAATTCTATACTCTAATGGCTGAATATGATTCTGTAGGTGGTGGTGCTTCTGGTGGAGCAACTGGGGCAATGGCTGGTGCTGTCGGCGGTTACGCTGTAGGTGCTAAAATAGGTGCTGTTGGTGGACCTGTTGGCATGGCTATTGGAGCAGTTCTTGGTGGTCTTTTTGGCTCCAAGAAAACCAAGGTTCCTAGACCTCCTACCTATGGTCAGTTGATGAATAGAAACCTTGACGCACAAGAGAGCATTCAGGATAGATTGCTTACCCTTGAAGGAAAGTATAGAGGACAATACCAAGGGTTGCAGGAGCGTACATTGCAGTCCCAACTCTATGGTGGCAATGGCAACCAAGGATACATCAACATGCTCAATGAGTCCAATGAAGCCCTACAAGGCGTTCAGGCTAGGGCTGGGGCTGGTTACATGAATACGCTTGGCGGGCTTGCTGGACAGGCCAGAAACATGCTCCAAAGCGACCAAGCAAGAGCAATGCAACAGTCCTTGATGTATCAGGCTCAAAATGACTTGGCAATGGGTTCTTCGCTTAATGCCGACGAACAGCGTCAGGCTTTCCAAAGTGCCAATGCTGGCATGGCAATGCGAGGTCTTGGAGGTAGACAGGGTGTAGCCGCAGGTGTCCTATCCAACTACGGAATGGGGCAAAATAGGCTCAACCAGCGTAGGCAGTTTGCTGGCGGTATTCTCAGTCAGGATTCTGCTCTTCAGTCTGCGGCTCTTCAGATGGGTGCTGGTGCTATGAATATGTATAATGCTGGTGGCACATTCATGGGTCAGGCTAACGCCATGCTTGGACAGTATCAGCCTCAAATCTTCCAGCCTGAATCCCAGATGGGGGCTCAAGCACAAGGAATGAAGTACCAGCATGAAATGGGCGTTGCCAGAAGCAGTATGCAACAGCAACAACAGTTGCTTAGTAGCATGGGACAATTTGGTTCATTCATGATTCAAAATCCAAGCATGTTTGCATCTCCTATCGTTGCCAATCCCAATCAATATGCTAATCCTATTGGCCCAACAATGAGTGGAGGGTTTGATGCTGGAGGTCAGGGACCAGCATTTAGCAGTCCATATTTTGGTGGTGGCACTGCATACGGAAATTTTAGATAATAATTTATGGCAATATTTGGACAATATCAAGGCGGTGATGCTTTCAATGTGGCTGGCAATATGGACGCTGTGCTTAAACAGCAAGCGGCTACTAACCAGTCTATGTTGGATGCTGTATCCAAGTTCAATCAAGCGAGAGAGGAGATGACCACACTGCAACAGCAGACTGGGGCTATCATGTCTCAGTATGGTGTTGACGAGAAAGGGAAGCCTGATGATACGGCTCCTAAGTATGTTCACGACCTGTTCAAGAATGTTAACAAGGAGGGTGGCATTGCCAATCTTTCCAGAACCCAGTTGGTTGCTGGACTTAAGGCTTACGAAACAGGAACTCAGGTTGACGCTCAAAGGCAGAACCAAGCGTTTAATGCGGAGAAACTCAGACAGGCTAGACTTACAAATGACATCAC
>Ga0222713_10003701_pt1 | contig 15686 bp, 18 predicted proteins | sample C33_649DmetaG_FD_165061 | JGI IMG/M metagenome (GOLD analysis project Ga0222713, IMG submission 165061) | Estuarine water microbial communities from San Francisco Bay, California, United States - C33_649D | ecosystem: Environmental > Aquatic > Marine > Unclassified | place: USA: California...
GTTCGTGATTTCAAGTTGTACCGTGACGAGTTCACGGGCGAAGACGTGCCGCCAACTCCGGCTATACCGCACAATGTCATTCTTGCGCAAACAAATATTCTCCGGGAAAAAGCGGCGCTATATGGACACTTAATCGGCTACAAGCAGGAACAAGAGGGAATCTTAATCCAGAATCTTGTGCCTAACCATAAAACGGAATACCAACAGATTTCTACCTCTTCTAAAGCACAGTTAGAACTGCATACAGAAACAGCCTTTCACCCATATCGACCTGACTATGTCATTTTGATGTGTTTACGAGGCGACTCACAAGCTTTCACCACGATTGCAACGCTTCACGATATTTTGCAGAATCTAAGCGGCGGCATCAAAGAAATTCTTAGAGAGAAGCTCTTCATTACCTCCCTAGACATCTCCTTCCAGAATAAGGAACAACCAGATAGAGAGATACTCACCTCTATTCTTGACAATGGCTCTATCATCTACGACAGAACTCTGATGAAGGGAACTACTCCACAAGCAGTACTTGCTTTAGAGCATCTCAATAATGCAGTTCAACTTGCAACTAGAAGAATTGCACTTGCCACAGGCGATATTCTCGTAATTGACAACCACACCTGTATTCACGGTCGAGCACCTTTCCAGCCAAGATATGACGGAACTGATAGGTGGCTACAGAGAGCACTGGTAAGGCGAGAACTACCCCACTACGACCAGCGCGAAGGCAACGTCATCACCACACAGTTATAGGAAACGGATAAATCTAATCGGGATTCTGCCACCCCTATTTTTTGGCGCAGAGGGGGCGCGCATGCATAAGGTCGTTCAAAAAAGTCCCGTAAGCACCTCTACAGATAACCCGGATACGACTTGCCTATGTGACAACGTATTTGACTGCACACCCTAGCACAACACGACTAATGGCTCAATAGATAAGCAAGCAACTTACACTCATACACTTCGTTTCGTATCGCAATGTGATGCAAAATCGGGACTATTTGGCCTGTATCTAACCGGATACCATACCCAATACCCCTTAGTTGCTATACCCCCTCATACCCTTACTTTACAATAGACAGACAATGAATAACTTGTCTTATGTCGCTGATGTAACTGAACTCAATCGTTACAATCGCAAAGCACTCAACCAATCATTTGATGCAGATGCAATCGATGGTGATGGCGATGGTATGGTGCAAGACAACACTCCATTTGAACGACCTGCAGTCATTGGTGCAATAGATGCTGCCATTGAGAAAACAAAAAGAGCATTAGAGGCAGGCAAAGCATTAGGTGAACAAGCAAAAAGAGTTCATCGCAAACGACATAGCAAGATGTCTAATGCAGAGATAGTAGAGAGTGTAGTACCAGACACACTAGAAGGACTGATGGCACAGTTCGCAGAGCAAGCAGTTGCCTATCTATCTGCCAACCCACTACGTCGCAAGAGGGCAGAGATAGATAGAAAAGAAGTTATTGACTATATACAGCAACAAATAAAAGAGCTCACGGGTGTAGATACGGGTAACACAGTACCCTTTGACTTCTCCCCTAAGAAGATAAGAGCATTGAGGGAAACACTTGCTAAGAACCTAGATAGTTCACCACAGTTCAGACAGTTAGTAGATGACTTTGGTATGCCCCCTATGTTCATATTCAACGATGACCTAAAAGCCTCATTTGCAGGTATCTACTCACACGACTTTGGTATTGGCTTCTCACAAGATGGCATAAAGCCAAACACTATTGCACAGCGACTATCTAATACAGCATTCGCTAAGATACTCGCCCGTCTCACACCTGAACACCAGTTTGGTGGTAACAAAAAGAGCAGAAGGTGGGTCGTAGAGAATGGACTACGACACACAATGCTTCACGAATTTGGACACCACGTAGGTAGAACACTAGGTGAAGACTACAAGGACAGTGGTAATGAGAGACTAAAGAAACTTGCACAATATATAAACTCTCACCAATGGACAACAGACTTACTCCCCAACTTTGACAAACAGGGAAACATATTTGCCAACTTATTAGACAACCCTGATTGGGACAAACAGTGGAAGGACAGAGGCGACCTACCAGATGAGATGCCATTTGTTCGCAGTGTATATAGCGAGACTTCACCAGTAGAACAGTTCGCAGAGGCAATGAGTGCATTACTCTCACCTGAAACGAATGATGATGACCTTGTAAGTGGTGGTATGCAAGGCATTATTTCTGAACTTCTAGAACTTGACCCAAATACCGGACTTGTAGAACAGCTCCAAGAGAGACAGTCATACACACCACAAGCAAGAGTGGAAATACAAGGCTTTGCCTCAAGAGGTACTGATGTACTCACCCCAGCAGGGAATAGAGATAAGTGGCACCCTATCTACAAGGATATGACTGCTTCTGAAATCGCTCAAGAATTAGTCCCGTCAGACTTTGATGAAATGGTAAATGCACTTGTCGCTGGTAACTCTAAAGGCGACCAAGAAGTGCAGAGAGCAAGAGCAATTACCTACCTGATGTCCTCATTTGGCGCACAAAGCGAAGAAGAACTAATGAGTTTTTTTGACTTCCAAGATGCTGCACTGCTAAAAGTTGGAAAACAACAAATACTTGAGAACCAACCAGCATTTTTACGACACCACCAAATGTATGGAGGCCCAATATCCGTTGCATTGTCAGAAAAGGGAAATAAACAACTAGGTTACGACTTCGGTGGAATGTATTTTGGTTTAAAAAATTTAGATGTTGGATTAGTCGTATATCCACCCTTCCACGTTGGTGAAATTCGCCACCACGATGTAGATAATTTCCCAGAGTCAACAAAATTTACAAGACTTATTCAGAACCTTACAAGATGGAGAACTAAATCTCCAAAAGGTATTGATTTCACAGTCGTAGATGCAGATGGTGATGGAACAGCACGTCACGAATATGGTCACTTTATTCACGGCAACTTATTGAGACAATTGTCAAGAGCGGGACTTCAAAACAGTCAAGCTTACAACGTTCTTGATTCATTTTTGTCTGAAACTTGGGAAGAATTCTTTGAGAAGACCAATTGGCCGGAATGGAAAGAGCAATACGACAACAGACTACGCAAACCCCGAAGTCCCGACTACCCTGAAGTGAACTCGATGTATGGGTGGACTTCTCCGATAGAGATGTTCGCAGAAGCTTACACTGCATACACGTCTCCGTATCCAGAGGAACGAGAACTGCTTTCTCCGGGTATGAGAACAGCAATGGACATTGTTTTTGGCAATGACCCAGCGCAAGACAGTGTAGAACAACTCACTGAAGGATTTGCCTCACGTGGCGGGACTCCAGAGGTAGAAGCAGAGGAAGTCATACCTTTCCTCGATGGTCGCTCGACAAAGACCGGCTGGGGGCCGTTTAAAGAGGAAGCAACAGTCAAGCGTTCTGAACTTTTTGCTAACACGAGTACCGAACAAAAGATTGCTTACGCCGTACCCACCACGCGTGAGGAATACGTAATGATGACCTTTGACCATACTATCCAAGCTGCTGGTCTAGAGCAAATGTTCATTGATGCAGGACTAAAGATTGGTGACATTCGCAAGTTGATTGATATGAAGGACTTGGACAATATCAAGGCACGTCGCACTTGGATTGCACCACTGGTAGCTCACGTAAACAAGATAATGAAGCTCCACCCACCAGACTTATCTCCAGAAGCAGTAGCAAAAGCACAACAAATTCTTCGGGACTCACTCGATACATCGCCGGCCCTACGTCACTACGCAGAGAAGTTCGGCTTACCACCACTAGTGATGGGTAGCGAACGCTCACGCAACCGTATGTTGTTGATGCACGCTTTGGCTAAAGACGTTGATACTTCCTCAATCATTGGCGGCTTTCAGATGGGGCGAGTTAGCAAGGTTGTTGATGAAATACTTGACAACCCTGAAGAACTCAATAAACTAATCGGCCCTTTCTTAGAGAACGATAACTTCCCATTTGCTGCTGGTTTCTTCCCCGGAACAGGAAATATTCAGATTTTCCCCGGAACACGAGTAGCAAAGAACCTTGATGAAGGTCGACGCGTCAATCTCGGCCACGTACCCAAAGCAGGCGACTTGCTTGTACTCGACGAAAGTCCCGAGTCCATCTTTCTACACGAGTATGCGCACTACCTCGATAATCAAATCGAACTTGGAATAAAGCGCGGCACAATCGACCCGGACTCACGTATTGCTAAAGCTCATAGGCTGCTGCACTCAGGCGACGTAGCAACGGGACTAAGGCTTCGACGCGAGAACCCCACTTGGACAAGCGATGTGCTTCCTACCATTGACACAACATATGGTAACTACAACGCCGATGAGTTGATAGCCGAGTCAATCAGCGCAATCCTTTCAGGTAATCCACACGTATTTGATGTAATGAACGAGCCACTCATAAATGCGGCCTATGACTTCCTTGATGTCCCGGAGTTCGATGCTCCCGGCGGCTCAAAAGAACGTCGAGTGCCGTGGATTCGGGACTTCACTCCACAACCGGAGGTGGCTCGAGGCTTTGCTTCACGCGGCGCAATGGATACAAGCGTCCCGGCACAAACTGTTTCTGATACAAAACGTCGTCGAGGCTTTAAGAAACTAAAGCCCCGTTACTTTGAGACTGCAGATGGTGAAAAACTGGAGCTTTACCATAATGACTCAGTCACAGATACTTTCATTGTTCGACGTTATGGAAAAGGTGTCGCACGGGTGTCTGTGGTCGAGGACAACAACGGTCTGCCACAAATGACGGTAATGAACATTGACTCAGGTTACGATTCTGAGCTAATCGAATCAGAGCTTACAAAGTTTGTCAAGGAATACTACCCTAATGCTCGACGCCCGGAAGGGAAAACCAGCACTGTACGTAAAGTCGAAGTGGCCGGCTTTGCTTCACGTGGAGACAACGAAGTCCCGTTGGACAAAGTCGACGTCACAACTCCAGCCGGGATTAGCGCAGTCAAAGAGCAGCTACAACGCAGCAAAGATGACAATAAAACTGCAACTTTTATGTACAACGGCGCGTTACGTCGAGTCGAAGTAAAGAATATTTACGAAAAAGATGGAATAACGTATGTCGAAGGCTTCGACAAGACGCGTGGTGCAGGCCGCACATTCCGAGTCGACCGAATGGAAGCAGCCACAATTATCGGGACTGGCACAGATGCAGTAACAGTCGAGCCGCCTAAAGAGCCGCGTGAGCCTGTAGCCCCATACACCGGGAAAGCAGCAGACATATTCGAGGGAGCTACGTCATTTCGACAAGTTTACGAGCGGCTTACAACAGGAGAACTTGTATTCTTCGATTTTGAGACTACGGGTATCGAACAAGACGAAAACGGAATTATGACAAACGGCGGCAAGCCGGTGCAAATGGGAATTATTCGAGTAATCGACGGAAAAGTCGTCGAAAGAAAGAATATGTACATCAATCCGGGGCAGCCGCTTGGTGGTTGGTCGAAAGATAACCTCAAACGTACTGACGAGAACGGCGTAGAAGTCCCGTTGACTGACGAGTGGTTGCAGCAGCAGCCTTCGATTGCACAAGCTATGGCAGAAGCACTCGACTTTATTGGTGAAAACAAGGTAATGGGCGGCCAATACCAAATCTTTGACCAACGTGTAATGGAAGAAGCACTCAAAGGCACGGGACTAGAGGGCCGCTGGAACCCAACCGGGTTTATTGATTCGAAGGGAATTATCGACCATTTATACGAGGACAATGACGTTGATAGACCTAAGTCAAACAGGCTTGGCGCACTCGCAGACCATTACGGAGTAGAACTTACGAACTGGCATAGCGCTGATGCTGATGCTGAGGCCGCTTGGGCAGTAGTCGAAGCAGCTATTCGTCGAGCCGCAGACCGGGAGGACAGTCGAACTGGTAGTCCCGTCAAGCGCACACTGCTTAGTGCTGATAAGACAAATGGTATTCACGATAATAATCACGCAACGTGGCAGGGACAACACACTGAGTGGAAGTCCACAATGGTTGACATTGGAGAAACAAAGAGAAAGGCCGCGTCTGAACCGGGCTTTGCAAGTCGAGGAACAGTCGAGAAGCCGCTTGATGGACGGGACATCGTTGCACGAGCATCTGCCGGCCCGAAAGTTACTGATGCAAATCGAAAGCAAGCAGCGCTTGATGCATTGGCCGATGTTCGCGCACGTCTCACGGGTGTTCTACGGGACCAATGGGACGAAATTGTAGAGGACGTTGACAGGAACTGGGAAAAGTACAAAAAGAATAAGACTGTACGAGACGTTGTAAAGATGGGAATAAAGCTGTCAAAGATGGCCGGAAAGATGGCTATTGCCAAACAACTTGGTAATGCCCCGGTAAACACAGAACAAGTCGATGTCCTTGCTGCATTCGTTGACTCGGGACTAGAGGACGCACTACGCATAGGCGGCGTTGAGATGCTCGCTTTCTTACTCAAAGACTACGTTGCTAACCAAGTCATTGACAGAGAACGCGCTAAGGAAATCTATGCCAACGTGAAGGAAGCACTCGCTGAACGAACAGAAGCAATCACTCAGATGAGCAGAGAGATGATAGGACGTATGGGTGATGCTTGGGAAGCTGTTGCTAGTCGAATGAAGAAGCGGCCAAAGGGCTTTATCCCACTCAATGAACCCGACCCGGACTTCGGCGGCATAGTTCTTTCGACTTCCGGGCGTATGGCCGACGTACCTGAGCTTGTTTCTGTCAAATCAGCGCAATGGGCTGAGATTGCAGTACGGGACTTCACCAGACACGCACCAGAACAGTTCACAAAGTCAATGAAATACACAAAACCTGCACTCCGAGAACGTATCAAGAACCAAGTGATGGCCGGCAGTGATGGCGGCAAGCCGGGACAGTGGTCTGCTCGAAAAGCACAACTTGTTGCACAAAAATATCGAGCTGCAGGCGGCGGCTATCGAGGAAAGCCATCTAAAACGCAGCGTTCGCTCAAAAAGTGGACAAAAGAACGTTGGAGAACCTCAGATGGCAAGCCAGCTGAAAGACCCGGCGGCACACGCCGCTATCTCCCGGATTCAGCGTGGGAAAAACTCACTCCGGGGCAGCGTGCGGCAACAAATCGGAAGAAAGTCGAAGGCTCACGCGCGGGACGACAGTTCGTGCCAAACACTGAGTCTGCGGCTAAGGCCGGCAAAAGAGCAAGAAAAGGAAAATAATGGCTTACAACCCACGAGAAGATGATGAGTTATCATTATTTAGTGAATATCAAGCGTATTGTCGCGCCCACCCCGGCGTGCCAGACGAGTATGATGATTGGGTAATCGATAATCGATTAGTAAAACGTACAAACCGAAAGAAGAAGAGCCAAAGATATGGTGACTCCGAAGAGTTTTGATGACCCAAACAAAGTATTCGCATTAGCGCGTGCTTATTCTAAAATCCTAAAAGAATCCGTATTCGGAACAGAACCAGAAGCCCCGGTAGAACGGGACTCCAGCGAGGAAAACGACAATGACTCAGAGCAATAACCCACAAGAAGCAGAACACACAGCAGAGTGGTACGCAGATTTTGCTGAGAAGCAACTGCAAGAGCTCCTCGATATGGAAGCAAAGATGGGTGCCGGAATGCGCAAGATGAAGAAGCGTGGAATGGACCTTATGGGTGAAGAGATGGACGAAGAAGCCATTGAGCCAACTGAAGATGAACTCGTTGAGGAAGAAGACGAAGAAGTAATGGAGCCGACTGAGGAAGAACTCGCAGCTCCACGTCGACCAATGCGCAAGATGCCACCAATGCGTGAAAAAGGTATGTCAATGCCGGGACGACCAATGCCAAAAGGCCCAATGATGCCTAAAGGTCCAATGATGAAGAAGAAGCCTATGGGTGATGCACCTATGGCCGATGGCGTGAAGCCACTTACACGGGACGAATTGATGGAGAAGCTCTTTGGCAAGCCTAAGGCCGGTGTTCAGCGCCCAAAAGCACCAAATCCCAAGCAGGGAAAAGGCAAGAAGTAAAGTCTGACTTCAGTATTCTTGGCGGCACGTCTGCCAATGGAGTAGATATGAATGGCCGCAAGAAACGCGGCGTTCCTCGACGTAAGCGTGACCAAAACTCGATAGAAGAAGCCGTACGTGCGCAAGATATGCGGCCTAAGTCCCGTAAAGCAGCCGGTCCTTGCTGGCCCGGATACGAACAAGTTGGAATGAAGCGTGGAAAGTCTGGGAAGATGGTCCCTAACTGCGTTCCGATTAGTACTAAATCAGCAATTGATACAAAAAGTGCTAAAAAGCCGCTCAAAGACCCAAAAGGCGGCCTAACAGCGGCTGGTCGAGCTCACTTCAATCGTCAAAGCGGCGGCAACTTACGTCCGGGAGTGAAGGGCGCAGCCGATACGCCGCAGAAGATGCGTAGAAAGGGCTCATTCCTTACACGTTTCTTCACAAATCCTTCCGGTCCATTGACCAAACCAAATGGTGAACCAACTCGACTAGCTTTGAGTGCAGCCGCTTGGGGTGAACCAGTCCCGAAGAATGCACAAGATGCAGCACGTTTGGCCGCTAAGGGCCGGAACTTGCTAAAGCGCTACGAAAATAGCAAAAAGAAGAAGTAACTAAACTATTTCTTCCCAGTCGTCAATGACCCAGTCAAGATAAGTCTGCCCTTGTGTAATCTGCTCTTGCAAAGCGTTCATCACATCTAAGTCAGAAATCTTGTCAGCCATATCAGCCTCGTTTTCTGCCTCAATGCGAACAACGACTGAAGTAGAAGTGGTGAGAGAAACCTCGTAAGTTTTCATACTAGATTTCCTCTGCGATTTCACGCACAATGCCAAGTCGCTTGCGTTCAGCCTCATCAGCCAACTCCTGTGCGTGGTAGTAAGCCTCTGCGGCTTCCCAGCCAATGAGGTTGTCGCTGAACTGTGGTTCGTAAGTAGTAGTCATACCCCAATTATAGGGAATATGTACAACCTTCTCAGCGATTTACTTCAGTCGAGAGTTACACTTCAGACAAAACTCGGCCCACGGGTAAAATCTACGTTGATTTACCGGGTGTGAACAAACAAGTAGTTCCTCGGCCCGCGCATTACACAAGTCCCGGATAAAAGCTGACAAAGTTTGGCCAGCTTTATCAGCAGCGGCTTTCCAATTCTCACGTTCTTCGAGTGTTAGCCGCACAATGACTTGCTTATCAGCGGGACTGTCGCCTTCTTCGACCGGGGCAACGGGTTTGATACTCATATCTTGCGGCTTCATTTCATCGGCCACGTCATTCATCGCTTCCTGAATTGATTTGTCTAAGTTCGACATCGTTTTCCACCACTTCTGCATCTTGGATAGGCTCACCTTCAGACATTAGTTGACGCACGATAGCTTCCGGGAGCACCCCGGAGGCCGCCATCAATTCGAGCAACTTCTTCGCGTCTTCTTCGGGACTGAACTTGTTTGCTGCAGCGGCCATACCTTGCTGGCCGGCAAGAGTTGCTTTGATAACGTTCCCTTGCTTCTCCTGAACGTCCATTTGTACATTGATATTGACATTATCCATACCAAGCAGCTTCGTTCTCCGGTCCATAATCGACAAAACTTGCTGAATTGCTTTGATTTCTGGTTCGATTTGCACTTCTTTGCCGTCATCAGTCGTTACTTTTCGATTTTGTGTCATCGGCCAGATAGCTGACTGCAGCGCATCGAGCCGCTCAAGCTCCAAACGTAGAACTTCTGAGTAATTTAGCTGCGCTTCTTGGTTCATTTTGGCCAGCTGCCGCTGAATTGCCTTGTTTACAGCCGCTGTCGTCATCTCAAAGCGTCGAGCTATCTCCCGGACACCGAGCCCGGCTTTTTTCATCGCAAATATGCGATAGTCCCGTTCAGCCAAGAACTCTCGGTTCATCACTTTGTTTTTATCGTTCATACCTTTAGATATTCTAACACTGTAAATGGGAAACGGCCGCCGGGACGTGGGCTGCGCTTTATAAGTGACGGCCACGCACGTTCATCACGCGCTCCTCTGAAGTGTCTTATGTCGTAAACGTATGGTTCCCCAGTTGGTACGGGTGATAACGAGATACCAAACTCCGGCCAGCGTGACCAAACAGCAGAACCAAATGGACGCAAGTCTCGTGTGGCCATTGTTGTACCCAAAGGTGCGTGATGTTCCAGCCATAATGCGCAGTTATACACAGTTCTGATGTAGTCGAGGTACTTAGCAATCTCAACAACGATTGATTCAGACGTTCTGCCGCCGGGGTCAACGAAACTCTTGTACAGCGGCCCCATACAAATGAGTTCCGGGCGTGTTTTTTCTATTTGTTCCTCAAGTTTTTGCCTGTCAGGCTTGTTCAGCAGGTTTAGTCCCGATGGCTCCATCCAAATATGAGCCTCAACGTCTTTGACCCAACCCATTTTGTCTACGTCAGCAAAGATTTGTGACGACATTTTATGAATAATGTGTTCCGGGTTCTCCAAGTCAACAAACAATGTACGCCGCTGCTGCATTGGTTGGAAAGTAAATGGGTGAATGCCGGCCCCGGTAAGGATTGCTACCTGCCGCATCAACATTGTCTTACCAACGCCTTCAGCCGCTACAACAATTACACGTTCCTGCGCTTCCAACACGCCGTCAATTACCCACTTAGGTTCTTTCGACTGTTCTTCGTTGATGAAATCTTGCCATCTCACGAGACGCCCGGTAAACAGCGGCTGCTCTGTTGCTGCGCTAGTCGAAATAAGCGCTGCTTTTAGCAACTTTTGTTGCGGCGTGAGGTCCGGGTTCAGTAACGTAGCTGCAATTCTCTCGATTGCTTGCGTCAAAGGTGTTTCTTCGCTCGGGACTGCCGCAGGATAAAGCTCTGTAAGTCCGTCCGGGTCGAGCGTCACGAGTTCATCTAACTTCAGCCCGGCTGCAAGGTGGTCAAACACGTCTTTCTTTGATGGGCTGCGCCATAAAGCTACATCGCAACCAACTTCTTGCAATTTTCTGAAGACATCAGCAGCGTGTTCGTGGCCAACTTCGTCATTATCTGCAACAATGTCAATAGTCCCGCCTGCAAGGGCCATTGTGTGGATATCAAGCCAGTTTCCAGCTCCTCCGGGCATTGTTGTAGCTACTAATCCAAGTGAAATAAGGACATCAGCGTCCTTTTCTCCCTCAACAACATAGATTGACTTCTTTTCAGCAATAGCCGCACGTACAGCCGGGAGATTATAAAGAACTTTTGGCGTATCACCGAGTGAATACTCCCATTGACCATCATCTACGGGACGGCGTTGACGGAAAGTCTTTCTTCCATCTTGGTCAACGTAACGTACTTTCTGAAATAACAGCTCCCCGGCTTCGTCGTAGTAGTTATATTCTGCAACTTTTGACAGTTTTTTCTCTTTTGGCTTGTCAGGCATCAAGTCAGATATAGAAAGACCAACTTCTTTACATATCTCCTGCGCATTACACGCGCTAGCGCCCCGGAAACAGTTGACAAGAATACGTTCATCTTTATAAGCAATGGCTAACGACGGATTTTCGTCATCATTTCGACACGGGCATCGAGCTTGCCACTGATTATTGCCGCCTTTGACGCCCTCAAAGCGGCTTAGAAAGTCATCAATACCTATCACTTCATACGTCCGATGACACGTGTAGGCATTTTCTTGTTAGCTGTGGAAGCTCGGCCAATTCCGGGGATAAATATTCGTTCCGCAACTACGCATTCCACCTTGTAGTCCCGTCTGTCCCAGAAACGCTCACGCTCATCACGGCCACCCCAAATTCCAAATGGTTCGTACTTCAGTGACCACATCAAACACTCTTGTTTTATCTCACACGTCTCACAAATTGCTTTTGCCGCTGCAATGTTTGCGTTACGTTTTGCAACAAGTTCACGTTTTGTCTTTGCTTCTTTATTTACGGTGTAATCCGGGAACCACATTTCGGTATTGTGGCCGGTACACGCTGCGCGGCCTTCCGGGAAAAACTTATCGGTTACAGGAATGCCATAAAGATTGGCCACTTACTTCCCCCTTGTGTCGGAACGGTTATTGTCCCGACATTCTAGACACGTCTGAGGGAGAAAAGAAAATGCGCGCTGCACGAATTCCGGAAATTTCGTCAATTGTTACGTCAATCGCGTCGATTGGAACTTGTAATCGTTTTGCAATCTCTGCCCGGACTCTCGATTCATTATCGAGTTGTTTTATAAACATTTCGTCAAAGTTTTCATCACTTTGTGTCAAGCCCGGAGCTAATGCAAGCAGCTCATCTTTCTTATTTTCGACACGTAAGCACCAAGCGCAAGCAAGTTTTGGCGCTGCTGAAGCTCTTGCACGTATTTCCGTGTGGCCGCACTCTAGTAAGTGGTGATACTTAAGGTTTCCCCAAGTCCCGATGCGCTGAATCGACTTTATTTTACGTCGCGGCGACTTTCGGTGTTCTGTTGTCATTTACAAAGTGTAATCCCACCAGTCGCACGTTCCGGAAACGACTGATGGGACCCACCTACCTACGCCAAGGAGGCGTTCTTGTTAGAAAGGCTCTTCTTCAGAGCCAACTCGTGCGAGTGGACGTTGCGCTGGCTTTGCAGCAGGCTTCGTTCCGTTCTCTGCACTCTTGCGACGCTCAATTGACTCAATCGAACGAACCAAGATTCCTACTTCTTCGGCGACAATTTCAGTGATTGACTTCTTCTCGCCATCTTTTTCATACGTTCTCTGCTCGAGGCGGCCGTGAACAATCACGCCTACACCCTTGCTTGCTGAACGTGCAATGTTTTCTGCCAAATAACGCCAAGCAGTTACGTTCACAAAAGAAACTTTCTCTTGCTTTTCGTTCTTGTCGTCATACCAGACGTGATTTACTGCAACTGAGAATGTCAGTTTTGGTGTCCCACTTGTCAGGAACGTGAGTTCCGGGTCTGCTGTGATATTTCCAATCACAGTAATTGGTGAAAGATTCATTTCTTCTCCTTAGATATCGGGTTGGTTTCTTGCTAGGCTGTCACCCTACCACCTACACGAAAGGCAATGCAACACTATGGACGTAGCAGAGGCAAGATTGACAATTCTTGAGCATATTCAGGAGCTTTTGGCTGACCTACAAATCAACGATGACATTGTTGATGACCTGAGTGACAAGGAAATCATTGAGATTGAGAACGACTGCCTGACTTTGGCCGGCTACATCATTGATTCGATGGGACTTATCCCCGTATCGGGCGAAAACGGGACTTATACGGTTTCCCTGAAGCTTGAGAACCCTCAGGATTTCGTTGATAGGCTTGCAAATCAGCCAATTGTGAAGGACTAATTACCTACGGGTACCGTAATAGTGTCTTTTATTGTTGCAATCTGATAACATAGAAGTACTGAGTTACTGAATTACATAAGCAGGGATTACTGAACCTGTACCTTATCCACCTATTTCAGGAGAACAGTTTGAGAATCATTGCTGGTTGGGTTACCTCTATAGTCTTTTTTGCTTTCGGTGCTTTGACACCGGGAAATCCACAAGGGGGTGACCAAATCGCAACCCGTGAGTTGGTTTCTGCCGACCGGACGGGTCAGATTGCTGTCTCTACGGTGTCTCCTTTCCGTCACGGAGACGTTTCGTGGCTTCCTGAACTTGCTTTGGCAGCAGGTTGGCCTAAAAAGGCTATTCCAAAACTCACACAAATCGTTTTGCGCGAGTCAGGTGGTTGCCCTAACCGTCGAGGTGGCGACATTGTAGATAAGAACTGCAACATCACGGGTGTTTCTACCTATTCGCACCGTTCTGATACAGGTTTATTGCAAATCAACGGCGTGAATTACGATAAATCACGGAACAAATGGGCACTTATCTGTCGTGAGATGGGTATTTGCACACAAGAACCGTTGCTTGACCCACTTACAAACCTCAAAGCAGGCTATTTGTTGTACGAAGCCTCAGGTTGGGGGCCTTGGGACCCTTGCCAATGGGGTCCTGAACATGCTCATAGATGTAAAAAGAGCAAGTAAAGTATCGCTATGTCACGTATTTTCAGACGTTCTTTGAGAAGTGCGCCAGGAATTGCTTCCGTTGAGTTATCAACTACGCGTTTACAGATATGTTTCCGGTGCCCAATGCTTGATAAAGAGACACGGGCGTGTATGGAATGTGGTTGTGCAGTTCCTTCTAAGGTGCAATTCGAGTTTGAAGCTTGCCCTTTAGAGAAGTGGTAAGCCTAAATCTTCTCTGACGCTCTGTCAGCCTTTGCATCGCGGCACTCCCACAAGCCTTTCTTGACTTTCTTGTACCACGGGGACTCCTGTAGGTACTTCAGAGTGGTCTGATACGAGAATCCACCTACTTCTACGAGTTCTTCTGTAGTGCATTGACGAAAGATATTGTCTTTTGCATAGGCGACGAGTGCTTCGTACTTGTCTGCGCGCTTCTCTTTAGGCACAAACAGTTCTTCTTCGCTGATTTCCTCGCCACAGAAGTCTGCTACGAGCTTGATAATCGTCTTCTCATCAATGGAATACGATGCCAAGTATCGGGCCGGCGAGCCTTTGCCGTCCCAATTCATCAAACAGTACATACCACGGGTGTATGCACTCATCTCAAACTGCTTCTCAGATGGAATACGGTACTTGCTGCCGTACTCTTGCTCTAACTCTGACCACAATTCGTGGTGCTTGTTGTTCACGTCTGCTTCTTTGATGCTTCTTTTTAGTGCCATAGTCCTATCCTAATCGAGTGGTGGGAGATTTTGTGCGATTCTGTCATCAATTACAGCCTTTGCTTGATTCACAGCATCACCCAAATCGTGAGTAACACAGTTCAACCAGTCTTCTCCATCTTCATCTACTAATCCATGTGACCAGTAGAGGTCAAACCAAGCATTGTTCTCAAACTCAATTCGTGGTTCAGCTGCAATAAGGTCAAGGTCGTTGTTGAAACCACTCTCCTCAAGCCTGTCTGAGTACCTAATGACTGTGAAGTGTGAGTCTTTGTACTTCATTGAAGCATCGTCCCAAACGTGGATTCGCATCTCTCCATCACAGTAGACATCAATGGAGTGGCCTTGTTTACTTACACGGGCGACAAATGTGTGGTTGTAACCCCAAACAAACCAAGCAGGGTCGAGCCTGTCTAGTCGCAGCGGGTCAGAGTACTCAACGGTGAACCCGTCAGTAGAAACAATGGTGGTAGCGAAGTCAGTCAATGTCATCTCCGTTCTCATCTTTCCAAATCAAATCGGTGTGTCCATCAACGAACCAGTCAGACAAATCGGCTGAGATGTAGTCCGTGATTTCCTCCATCGTGACTTCTTCGTCATCGGGTTTTACTTCGTGGAGTATGTCCACGATGTCTTGAACGTCAAATGTGATAACACGGGTGACGTTGATGTATTTAGGTAGTTTTTCCATGAAGTGATAATAACCAGTAGGTACAACCTTCTTGGCGAATCGCCGGAAAGGTTGTACATATTCCCTATGATGTACTTATGACTACTAAACAGATAGCAATTGAGGGAATGACCATTACCGAACTTCGTGAAATGACCCCTGCTGAAATTGAGGCAGAGGGTTGGGAAGTTGGGTACGGAAACGGCACACCTATCGTGATGGTTCTGTCCAATGGAGTAAAGTTGTATCCATCACAGGACTACGAGGGCAACGGTGGCGGGGTTTGGTTTGGAATTGACACAGAGGGCGAGAGTATCGCATTATGACCGACAGGCATCTGTATA